>Ga0137403_10000230_pt3 | contig 23763 bp, 21 predicted proteins | sample CZOMad2_1_16fung_FD_122057 | JGI IMG/M metagenome (GOLD analysis project Ga0137403, IMG submission 122057) | Vadose zone soil fungal communities from Angelo Coast Range Reserve, California, USA - CZOMad2_1_16fungal (Hybrid Assembly) | ecosystem: Environmental > Terrestrial > Soil > Vadose zone...
TCGACCAACTGGCGGACATTTCCGGCCAGGTCCCGCTGGTAGTGGGTATGCTCGCCGGCGAACCCATAGGTATCGATTACCCGGCTCTGAGGATCGTATTCGAGCCGGCGATACAATTGGTCGGCCCGCGTCTCCTTCGTCAAGTTACTCCTCGTATCGTATTCCCATAGGGTGATCTGGTTGTTGAAAGGGGCCGGTGCCGTCGCGCTGGTCCGGCGATTCCGGCTGTCGTAAATGAAGGTGGTAATGTTTCCGCGCGGGTCCTGCGCGCTGGTCAGATTGCCTACTTCATCGTAACCAAACCAGGTCCCGCCGTCGTCGTCCACGCTGCCGCTACCCTGCCGCACCATTTTCCGGCGGAAATTTTCGTCGTAATCGAAATCGGTGAGCTTGAGCAGGGGTGAGGTCGCCCGATAGACAGCTCCAGTGGTATGCGAATAACTGCCGACGCCGTTCCAGGGCGCGTAGCTTACCGTGGCGGTCTTATTGAGCGGGTTAGTCACGCTGATCACTCGCTTGTAATCGTCGTAGATATAGCGGGTTCTCTGGTTGACGTCAGTGGCTGCGTTGGGATGATTTTCATCCGCCGTCCAGGCGAGCGTGCCGTCGGGATTGTAACCAGCCTGGGCAAAGCTGCCGTCCTGATGCGTGACTTTGGTCACCTGGCCCCGAGTGTTGTACTCAAACCAAGTGGTGTTGCCGCGCGGATCGATCACATACCAGAGCCTGTCCATGTTCGGGCCGCTGGTATAATAAAAGTATTGAGTCGGATGGCTGGAGGGATTGGGATCGCTTGGCGTGGCCGGCGGCCAGGAGAGATACAGCATCCCCCGGCCATCATAGCGAAAATTCTCCACCCCGCCGCTGGTCATGGTGTGGGTTTCCACCTGGCCGAAGCCCGTATACGTAAATTCCTCTGTTGGACCGGTAGGGTAATCCGGGTACCAAATCTTGGTGACACGATTAGTGGAGTCGGGTCTCTCGAAGTAGCTATTGCTATCAAATTGGCGCTCATCGCCTCGGATCTGCATGAAATAGGGCGCGCCATCAACATACTTGTAAGCGAACCTTTGGGTGGATTGCTCGGGATCGGGATGAGTCAGCACGCTCAGCGCGCCGAGGAGGCCTTCGCGCTGGGTGGTAGTGGTGTAATTGCGAGCGTTCAACACCCCGGAGATATAACCGTTGGTATCGTAGGAGATGGTCGAATAATGGTTCTGGAAATCGGTATAACGCTGAACAAAAGCGCCGCCGTATTCGAAGTGGCGCGACGGGCCGTCTCCTCGGATCTCATTGCGCCAGGTAACGAAAGGGATATAAAGCCGGGACACAATCTGGCCAGTATTACCGTTGTTTTCGCTGTAGATTTGCCCGGCCACCACATGAATGAGCGGATCGCCATTTTCAGTCGCGTAGGTGTAGGAAATCTTCTTCATCGGCCCCGAATACATCGGGTCGTCGCAGATCGAAAGGAGGGGATAACCGCTCGGGTCCGGGCCATTAGGCGCCTGGTATGTGTAAAAGGCCGTGGGCGAAAGGTTCAGGGCCGGGTCAAACGGATACACCACGTTGCCAAGATAAGTGTAATTCACTGTCCCCGGGGCGAAGGCAGCCTGCCCATAATGATACTGCACCACGCGCCCGTCGCTTGCCGCGACGTGATCTATCACGCGGTCGTATGGAGTCCATGGGGTGGTCACATAGACTAATTGAATCCAGCGGCCGGCTGGCTCCTGGACGGTGTTCAGGCTGCCGTCGCCATTATAGGCGAGAGTCGTCCTAAGGCCGTAAGGATCGATGATAGCCTGGGCCTGATAGCTGAAGGTGTATTCACAAGGCGGACGTAGTTCGTAATCGCACTCGACGTGTCGCGTAGCTTTGAACTCGATTTTGCCGCCATCGGGCAAGACAAGATAGGCCAGGAGGGTCGCGAGATTAAGCGGCTGAAACCGTTCGCTTACTCCCGGTGGGCCGCGAAAATAGGAATCGCCCTGCGAAGCCGTGAAGTAAATGAGACGGCCATCTGGAAAGGAGACGGGATAAACGGTGGGAGCGAACGACGTGTCGTTGCCCGCTTCCGAGCCGTCTATTCCCCACGCATAGGAGTGGCGCCAGCCTCCGGAGGGTCCAAAACCGAAGGCTTCCGCCTGCTGGTAGCGGCTATTGGCGGTGCGACTAAAAGCCAGCGGGTATGTGCCGACGCTTGCCGTCATGACCAAATCGGTAATTTCTCTGGAGGCGCTACCTGTGTAGCTTTCGTAGTAGCAGCCGGTGGTGATGGCGCTTGTACCGCTGAAGGCGCCCGCGGGACCCGTGGGATTATCGTTGCCAACCTGGGCCTGGAGCGAGGCCAGCAACACAAAACTCAAGAGCGCACCGAGAGAAAAACCGTTCAGCCTGCCGGATCGCAAGATGGTGCCGGCTTTCATGAGCGGGTTGATACGAATCGTCATCAGTCTTCTTTAGTGCGCTGGATTCAACACGGGTGGATTGGCACGGGCATTTAGCGGGTTAGCGACCCAAAACTGGAGCGTCGCGGTTGTGCCGCCTCCATCGACGACCACGCGATACAAACCGGGCTGGCTGCCAGCCTGAAAACCAATCGATGCGCTTCCGTTGGTGACGGAAACCCTGGCACTGCCGATTATCTCGCCACCATCCAGCGGGCGAACGGCCACGGTTGCTTCAGCACTCGCCGAAACTGGTAAGGAAATGTTCACCCTCTCGTTTGGCCGCACGGAGACGAGTTGAAATTTGCCGGAGGCGGCGCGCGTCTGAGCGGTAGAACTATCGGCCAGGCTGATCGTCGCCTTCCGCGCTGGCTTTGGTGTGGCGACGGGACCAGCTGTCGGATTCGGAAGCGGCGGAACGAAGGGCGCTGGCGGTGGAGGTGGAATCGATGGGAACGGTGTCGGTGTCGCTGATGGCGAAGTTGACGGAGTCGCGGTCGGGACAGGCGGCATTGAAGCCGTAGGACTGGGTATCGGTTTGATCGAAGCGGTCGGGGACGGAATGACGGATGGGCCAGGAGACGGGGAAGGAATGGCCGTCGGAGTCGGCAGAATCGCGAGCTGTGCAGTCTGATCTTCTGTTGGCGCGACCCTTAAGCTACGCGGTGTAGTTAATCCACGCGTGCCGTCCGGAAAGCGAGGCGATCGAACTGCGTCGGAATCATAGTCGAGAGGAATGCGAACCGGAGATTTTGGCGCGCGAATCGCGCGAGACTGCGCAAGCAACGAGCATGGGCCCAGCAGCAGAAAGGCAATTGCCAAGCGAACGCTGAGGGGGCGGGGGATTTTCACTTAAACAAACCTTATCTCAGGGTGCGAACCCGTTTAGCAAGGACAAAATAGCAAGGACAAAATTGGCTCGGACAATCGCACCTACGGCCGCTTCTCAGCGGCGTAAGCGTCCTGATTGGTCGTCAGGCCAACCGCTGTTGTCGTTCCCGCGCAGGAACCGAAACACAGACCCATCGCGACGAGGAGAACCGCGGCAACGAGCGTTTTCAACTCAGGGGAAGCCAGTTTCCGGGCTGCGGCGGCGGCTTGCCCTCGGTCAACTGAAGATAGGTATATTCGTTCAGCATCCGCTCGTAATCGGAAAGTAGCTTCATGGCATCGTTCGGCTTGAGCCGATCGCCTTTGATCGCGCCGTCCACTTGGGTCTTGAGCAACCGCATCAGCTCGACCTTGTCCCACTGCGTCATCGCGAGGACTTCGCCGATCGTGCTCCCTTCGATGACCTCCTCGATGTACCAACCCGATTCCTCGTCGGGATCGAGAAAGATATGCGCTTCGGTGACGCGGCCAAAGAGATTGTGCAGGTCGCCCATGATGTCCTGGTAAGCGCCGACCATGAAAACACCGAGGTAATAAATTTCGCCGGGATTAATCCGATGAAGCGGAAGCGTGTAACGAACGTCCTGGAGATCGATGAACTTCGAGACCTTGCCGTCCGAATCGCAGGTAATATCGACCAGCATCCCGTTGCGATCCGGCGGCGTAGTGAGCCGATGAATCGGCATAATTGGAAAGAGCTGGCCCAGCGCCCAGTGGTCGAGGAGCGATTGGAAGACGGAGAAATTGCAGATGTATTGATCGCCGAGCGACGTCTCCAGTTCTTTTACTTCCTCGGGAACATAACGCAGTCCGCGGTGCATGTTCACAATCTGCTGGGCGAGCTGCCAGTAAACGCAATCGATCTTCGCTTTCGATTCGAGATCGAGCAGGCCGAGCGTGAAGGTCTGCTGCGCTTCTTCCTTGATCTGCTGGATGTCGTGCAAACTCTCGAGGCGATTCCCGCGCTTCAACCGTTGTTTCACATCGAGAATGTCGCGGACGAGCTTGTGATCTTTTTCGCCCACGTCGACCTTGAGTTTCGGCGCGGTTTTCTCGATGGAGCTGAACGCTTCGACGACCAACACGGAATGGTGCGCCACAATCGCGCGACCGCCTTCGTTCACGATCGCCGGATGGGCGACGCCTTCGGAATCGCACACGTCCATGATGTTCCAGACAACGTCGTTCGCGTATTCCTGAAGCGAATAGTTCGCGGAGCTGTCGAAGTCGCTCCGTGATCCATCGTAATCGACGCCGAGCCCGCCGCCGACGTCGAGATAACCCAGTTCGTGGCCGAGCTTGCAAAGCTTTGCGTAGTAACGCGCAGCTTCGCGAACGGCGCGCTTGATCGTCGAAATGTCCGGCACCTGCGAGCCGACATGGAAATGAACCAGTTTGAAACAATGTGCGAGTCCAGCCGCTTTCAGCATCTCGCTGGCGGCGACGAGACTCGTCGTATCCAATCCGAACTTCGCGTTCTCACCGCCGCTCGGCGACCATTTGCCCGAACCTTTGCTGTAAAGGCGAACGCGAATCCCGATCATCGGCTCGAGACCGACTTCTCTCGAAGCCCGGATCGCCTGCTCCAGCTCTTCGAGTTTCTCGACAACAATGATGACGCTCTTGCCGAGCTTGCGTCCAAGAAGCGCGATCCGAATAAACGCGCGATCCTTGTAGCCGTTGCAAATGATCAGGCTTTCCGGGTCTTTGTGCATCGCGAGCGCCGCCACGAGTTCCGGTTTGCTGCCCGCCTCTAAACCAAAATGAAATTCCTGTCCGGCATCGACGATTTCTTCGATGACTTCGCGGAGCTGGTTTACCTTGATCGGGAAGACGCCGCGGTAATGGTTCTTGTAACCGAATTCCTCGATCGCTTTCTTGAAGGCGCAGTTTACCGACTCGACGCGGTGGCGAAGCAAATCCTGGAAGCGGAGCACCAGCGGAAACCCGAGCCCGCGCTCGCGCGCTTCGTTTACGACTTCGAGAATATCGATCGCGCCACCTTTTTCCTGAAGCGGACGCACCTCGGCGTTGCCGGCGGCGTTGATTGAAAAGTAACCAGTTCCCCAACCGTCCACGTTGTAGGTGGAAATGGCGGATTCGACGTCCCACTCGCTCTTCATTTCTTGGTCGGGTGCGGCGTCCGCCGCAGTGCGCATAATCAATCAGCGGAGCACACATGCAAGCAGGTTCTTCTCGTGCTCTCGCTCGTGCTCGTAATCGTGCTCGTGATCGGAACGAAAACAGATCGAGCACGAGCAGGAGCACGAGCACGATTACGAGGAGGCGCCCGCTTGTTTTTCCCGTTCCGCCCGATTACGGTTTGCGCGGATGAACAAGACGGTGATCGAAGTGCAAGTGCGAGCGGTGTTGCCGACCAGCGGCGGCTGCGCGGTGTTCCTTGGGAACAACGACAAGGTCTTCATCATTTACGTCGATCAGACTGTGGGCAGCGCGATCACCATGTTCATGCGTGATGTTTCGAAAGAGCGCCCCCTTACCCACGATTTGATGGGGCATTTAATGACGGCGCTCGGCGCGAAAGTGGAACGCGTCATCATTAACGATCTGAAGAATGCGACCTATTACGCGCGGATGATCATTCGCGCCGAAAACGAATTGCAGCAGAAGAAAATCATCGAGCTCGATGGGCGTCCGAGCGATTGCATCGCGATGGCGACGCAGCAAAAGGCGCCAATGTACGTGAGCCAGGAAGTCTGGGATGAAGTTGACGACATGAGCGACGTCCTGCGAAAGATGGAAGAGGACGGCCTCAAGCCCGACGTTGAATCGGAGTCTGAATCTGAGTCGACGGAAGAAGACTGAGCGGTGCTGGAGAGGAAATCTAACCGCTAATGCTGTCATCCTGAGCTTTGGCGAAGGATCTCTGATTCTTTCAGCGCTGGGTCCCCGTTCAAGGCGTCTTCCGCGCGGAAAATAGTCAGAGATCCTTCGCCAAGCTCAGGATGACAACTTTGCTCGCTACCCCAGCACCTCTCCGTAACGCGCCTGAGCCAGCTCGGTGCAGCGGGCGAGGATGTCAGAGGACGTGTCGAGGTCCAGAATATCGCCGACGAGTTTCTGGCATTCCTTGAGGGTCACGCTTTGGACGGCGCGCTTGACCCGGGGAACGAGCGAAGCGCCGACACTCAGTTCGTCCATCCCCAAACCAAGAAGCAATGGCGTCAGCGCGAGATCACCCGCCATTTCACCGCAAACACCGACCCAGATGTTGTGAGCATGCGCGGCGTCCGCGACCATCTTCAACAACCGCACCACGGCCGGATGAGTCGGCTCGTACAAATGCGCGACCCGCTCGTTGGTGCGGTCCACTGCGATCGCGTACTGAATCAAATCGTTCGTCCCGATGCTGAAAAAATCGATTTCGCGCGCGAGTCGCTCGGCGCACATCGCGGCACTTGGGATTTCGATCATGGCGCCGACTTCCGTCTTCGGATCGAAGGTGTGCCCTTCCTTGTGCAGCTCGGTTTTGCATTCGTGGAAAACGGCCAGGGCGCGATTGAGCTCCTCGAGACCTGATATCATCGGGAACATTATTTTCACGTTCCCGATCGCGCTGGCGCGGATGATGGCGCGAAGCTGCGCTTTGAAAATGTCGACGCGTTCGAGGGAGAAACGAATCGCGCGGTGGCCCAGAAACGGATTCAACTCGTCATCGCCGTCGAGCGCGCCGGCGAGCTTGTCGCCGCCCAGATCGAACGTCCGGATGATGAGCGGGTGCGGTTGGACCTGCTCCGCGACTTTGCGGTAGGTGGCGTATTGCTCCTCTTCACTCGGGAGCGTCGTGCGATTCAGATAAAGAAATTCCGTCCGATAAAGCCCGATGCCTTCGGCGCCGTTGCGGGGAGCGGCCTCCACTTCGTCGGGCAACTCGATGTTCGCCGAGAGGACGACGTGACGGCCATCGAGCGTGGTCGATTTGGTTTCGCGGAGACCGGTGAGTTGTTCGGTGACGAGCGCGCGCTTGTGCTCGAGCTCGCCGTAATGCCAGAGCGTTTCCGGCGTGGGATCGAGAATCAGCAGGCCGTTGTAGCCATCGAGCAAAACTTCGCGGGCGCTCTCGAGCTTCTCGCTGGCGTCGTGCAAACCAACGACCGCCGGGATATTCAGCGACCGCGCCATAATCGCGGTGTGGGAAGTGCGACTGCCCAGGTCGGTCGCGAGACCGAGCACGTACTGGCGATTCATCGTCGCCGTGTCCGATGGCGTGATGTTATGCGCGAGCAAAATGTGCGGATGCGTCAGCCCAAGAAAATCCTTCGGCGCTTTTCCCTGGAGATTGCGCACCACCCGTTTCGTCACGTCCTGGATGTCGAGGGCGCGCTCGCGCAAATAAGGATCGTCGATTTCACTGAGCGTATTTGCGTAATTCGTCGCCACTTCCTGGAAAACGAACTCGACGTTGCAAAGATCGGCCTGGAGCTTCCGCAACACCTCGTCAATCAACGTCCGGTCTTCCACCACGAGCAGATGCGCGTCGAAGATTCCGGCGTCCTTCGCGCCGATTGATTGCGCGATGCGCTCCTGCATTTCGAGAATCTGCGAGCGCGTCTGGATGAGCGCGGTCTCGAACCGGCCGATCTCGTTCGGGATTTCGGAAGCCTCGATCCGATGTTTAACGACATCGTCGCGATCGTCTTCGACGACGTAGAGCGCGCCGCGGGCGACGCCGGGGGAAACACCGACGCCTTGCAGGCGCGTTTCCGGTTTTGCGTTATCGCCGCTCATCCAGAGAGAGTAACGCGAATGTCAATGTGTAGCGTTAAAGAGTTGAAGCGATAAAGCGTTGAAGCAGCCGGTTGCAATCCGCTGTAACCCTTCAACCTTTTAACGCTTCAACCTCCCCTCTAGTCTTCGTTGAACTTTTGCTGGATCAATTCCTCCAGGTCTTCCATGACCTTGTCCGCGTCGGCGCCTTCGCAACAGATCTTCAATTTCGAACCCTGCCCCGCCGCGAGCATCATGAGGCCCATGATGCTCTTGCCGTTGATCCGCTCGCCTTCCTTTTCCACCCACACTTCCGATCGATAACGGCTCGCGATGCGGACGAACATTGCCGCGGGCCGGGCGTGCAGACCAAGCCGGTTAACGATCGTGATTTCTTTCTCGATCGTTTGGCTGGGTCCGGACGATCTGCGATTCAGCAGGCCCATTAGCTTTCCTTCGGTTCCATCACGTTGAGCAATTTAGTATTAAACTCCGCGGCGCTGTTTCGTCCCAGACCTTTCAACTTTTGGTCCATCGCCGCAACTTCAACCAACCGCGCGATGTCGCGCCCCGGCCGCACTGGAATCGTCACGTGCGGCACTTTCAGCTTCAGGATTTCGTAAAATTCCTGGTCGAGCCCAATGCGATCGACTTCTTCGAGTTCCTGCCAATCCTGCAGCGTCACCACCATATCGAGCCGTTTCTCGATGCGAATGCTACCGATGCCGAAGACGGACGCGACATTGATGATCCCGATGCCGCGGACTTCCATGTGGTAACGCGTGAGCTCCGGCGCGGTCGCCATCAGCTCGCGACCTTCGAATGATTTTATTCGGGTAACGTCGTCCGCGACGAGACTGTAACCGCGCTCGATCAAACCGAGCACGCACTCGCTCTTGCCGACGCCGCTCGCGCCGCGAATCAGCACGCCCACGCCGAGAATGTCGACCATGCTGCCGAACTCCGTCACCGTCGGCGAAAAATCGCCTTCCATCGCGATCGTGGCGGCGTTAATGAAACGCATCGTCACCATCGGCGTGCGGAAAACCGCGATCTGCAATTCTTCGGCGACGCCGAGCAGGTCCGGATCGAGATGGGCGCCACGCGACGCGACCAGGCACGGAATTTTTTCCATGCATAAACGACGGAAGCGCTGGATGCGTTGCCGCCGGGAGAGACTTTCCAGGTACGATTGCTCCGCGGCGCCCAGGACCTGGATTCGTTTCTCGGCGAAATAATTGTAAAAGCCGGAGAGCGCCAGACCCGGCCGATTGATCGTCGGCTCGCGGATTTTGCGATGAAATCCGACCCGCTTTCCTTCGAGCTTCAACTGCAATTTCCCGCCGTGCGCGCTGAAGAAACTCTCGACGGTGACAACCGGAATGTTCTTCCGCAGATCGCTCCCGGAAGAAATGGCGGTTGAGGTTTTATCGGCCATCGCTCTTCTCCTTTATCGCGAGACCGCGCCGATTTCCACCGTGGATCAACGGTTGTAGCCGGGATCGGTGATCCCGGCGGCTGAAACAACGTCCTCAGGCCGGGATCATCGATCCCGGCTACAGCTAGTTCGCGGTTGGTTCGATCAGTCCGAAATCGCCACTCCGGCGTCGGTAAAGAACGTTCACGCGGACGCTGCGGGCATTCAGGAACACGAGGAATTGCCGGTGCGACATTTCGAGTTGCAGGACGGCCTCGTCGACGAACATCGGTTTGACCGGCAGGCGTTCCGTCCGGACAACGGCGTGCTCGTGGTGCTCGTCTTCCTCGATTGGCTCGGGATGCAACACGTGTTCTTCGAGATGCTGCACGATATCTTTCCGCGGCCGGTGTTTTCGCATCAAGCGCGTTTTATATTTTCGCATCTGCCGCGCCACCTTGTCGGTCACGGCATCGATCGCGGCATACATGTCATCGGTCTCTTCGCACGCCTCGATCGTGATGTGGTTCGAACAGACGAGAACGACTTCGGCGGAGTGCCGGTATTTTTCCACCTCGAGGATGACATGGGCCTCGATGATTTTCGGATAATCCAGATGCAGGCTCTCGATCTTGCGCGTGCAATAGTCGTTGATCGAGTCCGTGATCGGCAAATGGCGGCCGGTGACTTTGACGTGCGGATGAGCGTTGGTGGAGATCACGGTTTCCTTTCGCTTACATTTGAAAACGCTCGCCGAGATAGAGCTGGCGGCTGATCGGATCGTTGATGAGGAAATCCTTGGTGCCTTCGCTTTCGACGCGGCCTTCGAAAATGAGATAAGCGCGATCCACGATGGAGAGGGTCTCGCGCACGTTATGGTCCGTAATCAGAATAGCGAGGCCGGACTTGCGCAGGTTGACCACGATCTGTTGAACATCATAGACCGCGATCGGATCGACGCCACTAAATGGTTCGTCGAGCATGAGCAAACTCGGCTGGGTCACGAGCGAGCGCGCGATCGTGAGCCGGCGTTTTTCGCCACCGCTCAAAGTGATCGCGGTATTCTTGGCGATCCGCTCAATCCCGAATTGATGAAGCAGCTCATCACAACGCTGCCGCCGTTCGTACTTGCTCATGGGGAGCGTTTCCAAAATGGCGAGGATATTCTGTTCCACCGTCATTTTGCGGAAGATCGATTCTTCCTGCGGCAGGTAACCCATTCCGAGCCGCGCCCGTTTATACATCGGGTAGCGCGTCACATCCGTGCCGGAAAAAATCACGCGGCCGCTGTTTGGCCTAACGAGTCCAACGATCATGTAAAAGCTCGTTGTCTTGCCGGCGCCGTTCGGCCCGAGCAGGCCCACGATCTCGCCGGCACGGACCTTGATATCGATGCCGTTCACGACTGCGCGGCCGCCGTAAATCTTCACCAGCTGCTCGGTCGAGAGGACGTAACCTTCCGCGTCGGCTTTGGCGGATGTCGTTACCGTTTTTGGAACAGTCGCGGTCGGCATGGTCACGGCTTCGCCTTCGCGGCCGGCGATGGGGTCGGGGTCGGCGTGGTTTCGCTTTTCGGCGGCTGACGAATCTCCGTCCGGCTCGGGCCGGTCGTTTGCAGCTCGCCGTTGTTGTTCAAAACCATCACCGTATCCGGACTCGTCGCGACGTGGGTATTCATACCCTGTTGCACGCGCGGGTTTCCCGACAACTCAAAATCTCCGGTCTTCGCCAGATAAACCGCCCTGTCGGATCGCCCCAGCATCCGGCTGGGCGGTCCGCCTCCCGGGTCCGGCCGGTCGCGCACCACGCCGACATTTCCTTCCACGATCGCTTTATCCAGGCCTTGATCCTGTTCTTTGCTCATGTAGATCGTCAGTTTGTCTCCCTGAATTTGAAATCGCGGATCGATTACGACGATGTGTCCGGTGAAAACGCCGATCGATTTTGTCGAATCGAACACCGCCTTGTCGGCATAGATTTCCGTGACGATTTCCTGCGCCGGAGAAGGCGCGGGCGAAACCCCGGGCTTCGATGGCGGCGGCGCACTTTTTTCAGGCGCCGGCTTTACCTCTTTCGGCGAGGCGGACGGAGAACTCTCGGGCTTGAGCCGCGACGAAAGTGATGGTGGCGCAGAACCCTGCCCGTAAGCGACTGCCACCATTCCTGCCAGGCAAGACATGGCCAAAACCACGCGAAATCTGCTCATTCCGGTTTTTCACTGGGCGTCCGCGTTTTTCCCCGGACGATCATCTTCACGTTTCCCTCCAACGTGCTCTGACGCGTCAGCATCTCGAACCGCATACTGTCGCCTACGACTTCAAAATCGGAGCGCTTCACGGTCGAACGGACGTTTGATGTCAGCACCTGGGTTTTGATGTTGAACACGGCCTTATCCACGGTGATGTCCAGGTTCGGCGCTTCGGTTTCCGGAATGAACGTCGTGAACCTTACGCCTTGGAACTCGATGTTCTCAGCGTCGAGCCGGCGAGTCACACCTGCCTGCAATTTGCCGCGCAGGCGACCTTGAATGTCATATTCCGGGAGAACCAGCCCCTTCGCGTCATGACCTTCCGTGATGGGCACGTCCTTGAGTCCTTCTTCTGGTTTCGGCCGGGTCTTCTTCGCCGGCGTCACCGCCGGTGGTGGTGTCGGCGTTTTTCCTCCCGATTTCGACGACTTTTTCTCCGCCGCAACCACGGCGCAACTGAGCGAAATCACGAGCGAAAAAGCGGCAAGAGCGCTGACGAATCCAGCGCGACCGCTACGAAACGGCAGCATGAATAGCTTTTAACATGCGAAGATGCTTCGGCAACTGCTTTAGCGGAATCTGGTTCGGCCCATCGGATAACGCGTGCGCCGGGTTGTCGTGGACTTCCATGAAAATGCCGTCGCAGCCGGCTGCCATCGCCGCGCGAGCCAGGACGGGGGCGAGTTCGCCGTCCCCCGAAGTCGCGTCGCCCGCTCCGCCGGGACGCTGAACGGAATGGGTCGCGTCAAAGATGACGCGGTAGCCGGCCTCGCGCATCCAATGGAGCGAACGAAAATCTGCGACGAGATTGTTGTAGCCGAACGTCGTGCCGCGCTCGGTGAACATGAAATTGTTGTTGCCGAAGGCGACCAGCTTTTCGGCGATGTTCTTCACATCCCATGGCGCGAGGAACTGGCCTTTCTTCACGTTAATGATGCGGCCGGTTTCGGCGGCGGCCTGAAGCAGATCGGTTTGCCGGCAGAGAAACGCCGGGATTTGCAAAACATCGATGACATGTCCGGCGATCTCCGCTTCTGCCGGTGAATGCACGTCCGTCGTGACCGGGATTTTCAACTCCGCCCCGATCTCCGCCAGAATCTCGCAACCCTCCTCCACCCCGATTCCGCGATACGACCGGACCGAGGTGCGGTTCGCCTTGTCGTAGGACGCTTTGAAAATGAACGGCACCGCCTCCGCCTGGCAGATCTCCGCGATTTTTTTCGCCATTCGCCAGACGAATTTCTCCGATTCAATCACGCACGGCCCGAGGATAAAGGCAGGCTTTCCGCCACCGACAGATACCGAGCGAACTTTAAGCGGTTTTGGTTTCACGCGAGGCAACGCTCAAACACAAAGAGGTTTCACACAACGGTCACAACGGTTCACAAAGGAATTCTAACTTTGTGTTCCGTTGTGTCCTTTGTGTGAGGTCTTCTGATAAGTGACGAAATCATATAGCGCAAAGGGCAAATAGAGCGCGATATAGAAGATCAGCGCGAGCAGATGCATTTGGAGGATGTACAGAACGCGGTGATCCGAAAGCGCGTCCAGGAGCGATGCCGCCGCCGGTTTGTGAAGGAGGTAGCCGTAGTTCTCGCCAGTGAGCAGATCGACTAAAATCGCCAGCACGAAATAAAGTTCCGACCAGACGAAAACTCGCACGATCGAGATCCAGTGCGGCCGGAATTTTTTCACGATCATCATGAACGCGATCGCGACCACGATCCCCGAATGGGCGATGAAAAACGTCAAGAAATGAATGTCGGGAAACGCGTATTTCAGGTCCGGCGTCAGAACCGCCTGGAGGGTTCCGCCGATTCCCCAGAAGTAAGAGACTTCGAGCCAGCGTTCCCGACCGGTGAGTAGCGCCACGATGATCGCGACCATCGCCCAATCGCAAAGCTGGAACGGAAGCGCTTTTTGCCATAGCAATCCTTCGGTCGCCCCCAGATAAATTTCGAAGCCGACGTAATTCAACAACAAGAGCAGGGCGAAGAAGCGGCCGACGATTCGCTCGCTTCGCGGCCAGCGCGATTTCCGGACGAACGCTGCCAGGATGAACGGCAACGAAACCGTTAGCACGATGACAACGAAATGCGCGAAGCCAAAGGGCCGGAACGCGTGGGCGGCATCCATAACGGAATTGAAATCAACCGACCGAGTGATCGACAAGCCCTAACGAATCACCCACAAATTGCATGGAATCGTGTCCGTGATCCACGCGACGTGGGGCGGAAGGCCATCACCGCACGCGGCCGGATCGACCGGGACGACGAGCAGGGAGGCGTCGACCGACTGGATGAAATCGAGCGCGGCGTAGCCGGTGTTGCCGCGAATGCAGCGCGCTTCGATCGGAACGTCGGTGTGGCCGGCCGAGTCGATGAATTTCTCCAGCGCGATTTCTTCTTCGTCCAGGGTGCGCGCCCCGGCGCTTCCTTCTTCCGGCGCATCCGTTCGCCCCTTGGCCCGGGCGGCATCGAAGGTTGTGTAAACGCGAATCGCATAAAGCCGCTCGCAATTTTCGAGCGCCGCCAGATGCAGCGTCTTGAGCAGCGCGGCGCGGCCGTGTTCGGAATAGTCGGCGAGAAACACAATTCGGCTGAACGGTTTTGGTTCGCTTTCCGGCTTGATCAAAAGAATGACCGAACAGCCGGCTTTTCGAACCAGCGTCCGCGCGACATTTCCGAGGAACGGCCGCAAGGCGACTTCCTTTTCCAGCGCGCCGGCCACGAGCAGGTCGATCTCGTGGGTCTTCGCCGCGTCGAGGATCGCCATCGCCGGATCTTCGCCCTGCTGGTAATGAATCGCGGAATCTGCCGGCAACGCGAGCTCCAGCAGCGCCGCCGCGAACTTCTTCGCCGTCTCGTCGTCGCGCGTCCCCACATAAATGAGATGCAATTGCCGGCAAAGCCGGTCGCGGACGCGCTTGGCTTCCGCCAGCACCTGGCGGAATCGCGGCGAGAAAGTGCTGGCGACAGCAACTGTACGATACGGCGGCTCACTCATTTGGGCGAAGATATTGTGGGAGGGTTAGGCGCGCTCGGCAACTCGCGCCGAAAAAGTTCTGCAATTCCACGGTGGACGTTGGACGCCGGACGTTGAACGTTCCGCCACATGATTCGCCGCGCCATTTATCCCGGCAGCTTCGACCCGGTCACCAACGGCCATCTCGACGTCATCGACCGCGCGCGAAAACTTTTTGACGAAGTCATCGTCGCAGTGGCGCACAACGACCAGAAGCATCCGCTTTTTTCGCTGAAGGAACGGCTCGATCTGCTTGAGGGCGCACTCGGAAAAATCAAGAACGTGGAGATCGCGCCTCTTCCCGGCTTGCTGGTCGATTTTGCGATCGCGAAGAAGGCGACCGCCGTTATTCGCGGACTGCGCGCCATTTCGGATTTCGAATTCGAATTCCAGATGGCGCTGATGAACCGAAAGCTGGAGGCCACCGTCGAAACGATTTTCCTGATGCCGAAAGAGGAATATACCTACCTCAGCTCGCGCATCGTGAAGGAAATCGCGCGGCTCGGCGGCGACGTGACGGATTTTGTCCCACCGCTGGTGGGTCAGGCGCTGAGAATGAAGCTGGCAAAATGACGAAGCACGAATGACGAATGACGAAACAAGTCCGAATGTTCGAATGACGAAATTTTGTCTTCGGCGACTCGCGTCTTCGTTCGGGATTCGTCATTCCTTCGTCATTCGTCATTCGTCATTCGTCATTTTATGAAAGTCCATCTGCGCCAAATCCAGGGCGAAGGCCAGCATCTCGAGGGCGAAGAAGAATGTGCGATTCCCGATCTCGAAGCCGCGAACGTGAAATGCACGGGTCCGCTGCGGTACTCGCTCGATCTCGGCGTCTCGGAAGGTTCGCTCTGGGCCACGGGCCACCTCGCCCAGCCGGTTGAATTGAAATGCGTTCGCTGTCTCGAACCGTTTCGGTTCGATATCGAGGTGCCGGCCTTTTCGATTCATCACGAATTAACCGGACCGGAAGTGATCGATCTCGGTCCCTACGTGCGCGAAGATATTTTGCTGAACCTTCCCGCGCATCCGCATTGCGATCGCGAAGGCGGACGGAAATGCCCAGCCGCGGCGACGACAGCTGCCCCCGCGGAAACGGACGGAAAGCGCAAGCCCGATTGGAGCGCGCTGGATAAGCTGAAGCTGTAGTACTTGTCATCCTGAGCCTGTCGAAGGATCTCTGAATATTTCTGGCGCGGAAGACGGTTCGAAGGCGCAGGCAGCGCCGAAATGGTCAGAGATCCTTCGCTGCGCTCAGGATGACAGATTAGGGATCGCGGGAACCCTGTCGCCTAAATCGCCGTCGCCGCTTGTCTTTATCCGAATTGCTGCTTTCCTACTCCCCTTCTTATGGGAGTTCCCAAGCGTAAAACTTCGAAGATGCGGTTGCGGACGCGGAAAGCGTCGCATCGCTGGCACGCGCCGGTGTTGAACAAATGCCCGCAATGCGGCAGTACCGTCCAATCGCATACTGCCTGCGCTTCCTGCGGTTATTACAAGGGCCGCCAGGTCCTGAGCGTGGGCGCGTAACGCTTTTCGTTTTGCTTTCGCGGCCTGATCGCCGCAAAGTCCGGTTCCGATGAAAATCGCTCTGGACGCCATGGGTGGCGATTTCGGCCCGCCAAATATTGTGAGCGGAGCCGTCTTGGCGCTGAAAGAGTATTCTTACATCGGGAAGCTGTTTCTCGTCGGCGACACGCCGCAGATCGAAGCGGAACTCAAAAAGCACAGATGTAACGATCGCCGCATCGAGATCGTCCATGCCACCCAGGTTGTCGACATGTGCGATCGTGCGGTCGACGCGGTCCGCCGGAAGAAAGATTCGTCGGTAAGCCGGGCGGTTGATTTGGTGAAGAAAGGCGACGCGGCGGCCATCGTCAGTGCCGGTCACACCGGCGCAGCTGTCGCCGCGACGGCCATTAAGCTGCGGACGTTGCCGGGCGTAGACCGTCCCGGCATTGCCGCAGTCATCCCTTCCGAGACGAATATTTTTGTGCTGATCGACGCCGGCGCGAACAGCGACCCGCGACCGCAACACATGTTGGATTACGCGATCATGGGATCGGTCTATTCCCGGCACGTGCTTCGTTACAAGCGCCCGAGCGTTGGCTTGATGTCGATCGGTGACGAAGATTCGAAAGGCAGCGAACTCACTAAGGAAGTCTTCAAGCTCCTAAAACAGAGTGATCTGAATTTCCGGGGCAACATCGAAGGGCACGATCTGTTTGCGAATCCGGTCGAGGTCGTGGTTTGCGACGGATTCGTCGGCAACGTGATCATAAAAACGTGCGAGTCGATCGGCGACGCTATTTTCAAATGGCTCAAGCACGAGCTGATGAAAACCAAGACGCGGATGGCCGGCGCTTATCTGGCGCGAAACGCGTTTCAGACGATCAAGAAAAAGGTGAACTACGAGGAATATGGCGGGATGCCGTTGCTCGGGGTGAACGGGATTTGCATCATCGCCCACGGCGCGAGCACGCCGAAAGCGATCAAGAACGCGCTGCGGGTGGCGGCCGAATCCATTGAACACCAGGTGAACCCGCATATCGTCGAGGAAGTTCAGCGCCACCATGAAAAAACAACCTCGCTCGAGCCCGCGCTCCGGTAAATCGCACCGGACGGTCTCGATCGTTGGCACCGGCAGTTACATGCCGGAGAAACGCCTGACGAATGAGGACCTCATGAAGATCGTCGACACGAGCGACGAATGGATCACGACGCGCACTGGCATTAAAGAACGTCGGATCGCGGCGAAAGATGAGCAGACGAGCGATATGGCGTCGAAAGCTGCCTTGAAAGCTCTCGAGCAAGCGGAAGTCTCGCCCAAAGACGTCGACCTGATCCTGGTCGCGACCGCTACGCCCGACATGTTGTTCCCAGCAACGGCGTGTTTCGTACAAAAGAAGATCGGCGCGAAGAATGCCGCCTGCCTCGATATCGCGGCGGCGTGCGCCGGGTTCCTGTTTGGAATCGAAATCGGGCAGCAATTCATCACCTCGCATACTCACGAGACCGTGCTTGTCATCGGCGCGGAAAAGCTGAGCTCGATCACGAATTGGACCGATCGCAATACGTGCGTGCTTTTCGGAGACGGCGCCGGCGCGGCCGTTCTCCAGCATCGCGGGCGCGCCCACGGGGTGATCAGCACGCACATCGGAAGCGACGGCGATTTCACGGACATTCTCTTCATGCCCGGCGGCGGCTCGCGTTGCCCGATCACGGCCGAAAACGCCCACATGAACCTGAACACGATTCACATGACAGGGAAGGACGTTTACAAGCAGGCCGTGATCTCGATGTTGAACGCCTCCAAAAAAGCTCTCGAGCAAGCCGGCCTAACGACCGAAGACATCGCCTGCGTAATTCCGCACCAGGCCAACCTCCGCATCATCGAAGCGATCGCGGACCGCTTGAAGATCCCGCTCGATCGCTTTTATGTGAATCTCGACAAATACGGGAACACTTCGGCCGCCGCAGTCGCGATGGCGCTCGACGAAGCGAACCGCAGCGGCCGGATCAAGCGCGGTGATTACGTCCTGATGGTCGTCTTCGGCGGCGGCCTGACCTGGGCGAGCACAGTGGTGGAATGGTGAGAGGAACGTTGAAGCGATGAAGAGTTGAACCGTTGAAGCGGAATCTTTTTTTCACGCCATGCTCAGCTTCTGACGCTTTAACGCTTCATCGCTTCAACCCTTCAACGCCATGCTGATCGAGACCCACGCCCATCTCGACTACCCGGATTTCGCGCCGGACTTCGATGATGTGTTACGACGCGCGACTGAAGCCGGCGTCACCCGCATCATCACTATCGGCACGTCCATCGAGAGCAGCCTCCGCGCGGTCGCATTGGCCGAAAAACATCCGAACGTTTTCGCAGTCATCGGCGTCCATCCGACTTACGTCGAGGAATCAGGCGACGACGTGATCACGCCGTTGCGGGAACTGGCCGCAAATCCGCGCGTGGTCGCGCTCGGCGAAACGGGGCTGGATTACCATTCGCTGCCGAGCCTGGAATTAGCCAAAGAACAGAAGAGCACGCAGGTTTTCTCAAAGGCGCTCCAGACTTCCACCGAGGATTTGCTCGAGGCGGAAATCCACGACGGCGCTTACAAATCGAAACAGGCCAGCCTGTTTGAACAGCAGCTCGATCTCGCGGTCGAATTGGGACTGAACGTAGTGATTCATCAACGGGACGCGTGGCAGGACACGATCGATATCATGCAGCCCTACGCCGGCAAACTGCGAGGCGTTTTCCATTGCTTCGGCGGTTCGATCGAACAGGCCAACGAAGTTCTGGACCTCGATCATCTCGTCTCGTTCACCGGCATCGTGACTTTTAAAAATGGCGCCAACGTTCGCGAAGTGGCGACCCAGGTTCCGCTCTGGAAGTTCATGGTCGAAACGGATTGTCCCTATCTGGCGCCGGTCCCGTTTCGCGGAAAACGCTGCGAGCCTGCGCATACCCGCATCGTGGCGGAAACCATCGCGGCCGCACGGGGCATTCCGTTGAACGAACTCGCCGAAGCGACCACCGAGACCGCGGAGAAATTTTTCAGATTCAATCGATGAGGCGCAAACTTCTCTTCGCTGCGGCAGTCGCGCTCCTCGTTTCTTCGTGCGTCGCACCCGACACGCGGCATCGGATTGTGGTGAGCATTCCGGAACAGCGCCTGGCTTTGCTCGATAACGGCGCGCTCCTCGCGACGTATCCGGTTTCCACGTCAAAGTTCACCATCGGCGACGCACCCGGAAGTCGGGGCACGCCCTTAGGCGAGCTGGAGATCGCGAAAAAAATTGGGGACGGCGCTACCAGCGGAACGGTTTTCAAAGATCGGCGACCAACCGGTGAAGTTCTCGCGCCAGATGCGCCCGGTCGCGATCCGATTGTGAGCCGGATTCTTTGGCTGCGCGGCCGCGAAACGCAAAACGCGAACGCCTATGGTCGCTACATTTACATTCACGGCACCGCGGAAGAACGGAACATCGGCAAACGCGCCAGTTACGGTTGCATCCGAATGCGCTCGCGCGACGTCATTCAGCTTTACGAGATTGTCGGTCCCCGCGCCCGCGTGACGATTCTCGATGCGCCGCTTTCCGCGGCGGTGTCGATGGCGCCCGGCCCTGGAGGGACGACCGCCGTGGCATCGCAATAATTGTAGCGGCGGTCTGCGACCGCCGGTTGAGAGTGGATTTCGGCCGTCATAGACGGCCGCCACATCAGGGCAGCTTTCCGAGCTGCTCCTGCGCTGAGCTCCGCGATAGCAACGCCAGATCGGCGTCGACCATGATGCGCACCAGTTCCTCGAAGCGCACCTTCGGTTCCCAGTCGAGAATCTTCTTCGCCTTCGACGCGTCACCGATGAGCAGATCCACTTCCGCCGGGCGCTCATAGCGGTCGTCGTGTTTCACAAACTCCTTCCAGTCGAGATCCACCCGCGCAAACGCAGCCTCCGCAAACTCGCGCACCGTGTGCGTCTCGTTCGTCGCCAGCACGAAATCGTCGCCGGCCGCTTCCTGCACCATCCGCCACATTCCTTCGACGTATTCGGGCGCGTAACCCCAGTCGCGTTTCGCGTCGAGGTTGCCGAGAAACAACTCCTTTTGCAGCCCAAGCTTTATCGCCGCCACGGCGCGCGTGATCTTGCGCGTGACGAACGTCTCGCCGCGTCGCGGGCTTTCGTGGTTGAACAAAATCCCGTTGCTCGCGGCGAGCCCGTAACTTTCGCGGTAGTTCACCGTCGCCCAATACGCGAACACCTTGGCCACCCCGTACGGACTCCGCGGCCAGAATGGCGTCGTCTCGGTTTGCGGCACCTCCTGGGCTTTGCCAAACATCTCGCTGCTCGATGCCTGGTAAAACTTCGAGCGGATCCCGGTCTCGCGAATCGCTTCCAAAATCCGGATCGTGCCAACGCCGGTAACATCCGACGTGTATTCCGGAATATCGAAGCTCACCCGCACGTGGCTTTGCGCGCCGAGGTGATAAATCTCGTCGGGCTTCAATTCGTAGAGAAGCTTCACGAGGTTCACCGAATCGGCGAGATCGCCGTAGTGGAGAAACATGCGGACGCCGTTGATGTGGGGATCGGCGTAGAGATGATCGATGCGCGACGTATTGAAGGTACTGGCGCGGCGGATGATGCCGTGAACCTCGTAGCCTTTTCCGAGCAACAAGTCCGCGAGATAACTCCCGTCCTGCCCCGTGATCCCGGTAATGAGCGCACGTTTCATTTCGTTCCCACCATCAATGATGCCAGCACCGCGCGCTGCGCCGCAATCAATTCTCCAATTCCCTTTCTCCCTAATGCGAGCATTCCTTCAAGTTCCTCGCTGGAAAATGTCGCTTCTTCGCCCGAACCCTGCATTTCCACGAATTCACCGTCTTCCGTCGCGACCAGATTGAAATCCACGGTGACTGCCTTGTCTTCCTCGTAATTCAGATCAACCACGCTCACGCCATCCAGCACGCCTGCGCTCACCGCCGCCACCAGCTTCTTAATCGGCGACGCCGCGATCTTTTTTTCGTCCGTCAATTTCCGGCACGCAATCGCCACCGCGAGACTGGCGCCCGTAATCGCCGCGGTCCGCGTCCCGCCATCGGCCTGCAAAACATCGCAATCGATCCACATCGTGCGCGGTCCGAGTTTTTCCAGATCAACCACGGCGCGAAGGGAGCGACCGATGAGCCGTTGGATCTCGGTGCTGCGCCCATCGAGCCGGCCTTTGCTGATGTCGCGCGGCTTTCGGGTGGTTGTCGAGTACGGCAGCATCGAATACTCCGCCGTCAACCAACCGCCGGTCACGTTTTGTTCTTTCATCCAGCGTGGGACCGTCTCTTCGATCATCACGCCACAGATCACCCGCGTGTTGCCCATCGCCACGAGAACCGAGCCACTGGCGTGCGGTGCGATGTTCAAATCGAAATGGATCGATCGAATTTGATCGTGCGCGCGGCCGTCACTGCGTTGCATCCGGCAATTGTAGGGCAGGCGCTCCGCCTGCCAACCGAAACTATCCGTTTACCACTCGTCCACCGTTCGGATGCAACACCTGGCCCGTCATGTAGGACGAATCGTCCGACGCCAGAAATACGAACGACGTTGCCACTTCCTCTGGCTCGCCGGCCCGCCCGAGCGGCGTGTCTGAACCGAACGTTGCGACATCCTTCGCCGGAAACGTCGACGGAATCAGCGGCGTCCAGATCGGTCCCGGTGCGACCGCGTTCACCCGGATTTTCTTGTCGGCCAGCGCTTGCGAAAGCGAGCGCGTGAACGCCACGATCGCACCTTTGCTCGCCGAATAATCCAACAATTCCGGGCTGCCCTGATAAGCCGTCACCGACGCCGTATTGATAATCACGCCACCGTTCCTGAAATGCGGGACCACCGCTTTCGTCAGGAAAAACATCGCGAAGATGTTTGTTCGAAATGTTCGTTCGAGCTGCCGCTCCGTGACTTTCGTGATGCTTTCCTGGGGATGCTGTTCCGCGGCGTTGTTCACCAATATATCGATTCGACCCAGCTCTCGTTTCGTTTGCGAAACTGCGGAGCGGCAAAAAACTTCGTCGCCGATGTCGCCGGCGATCAAAACGCAGCGCCGTCCCTGTGCTTCCACAAGCCGCTTCGTTTCCCGCGCGTCCTTGTGTTCCTCGAGATAAACGACGGCAACATCCGCCCCTTCCTTCGCGTAGAGGACGGCGACGGCCCGGCCGATCCCGCTGTCGCCGCCGGTAATCAGCGCGACGCGGTCCCGCAGTTTACCGCAACCAACGTAGTCGCTTGCGCCGGACTTGGGCTGCGGCCGCATCTTGTCTTGCCGGCCCGGCTGACGCCGTTGATGTTGTGGTGGACGGACTTTTTTCTCTTTCGGCATGGCGAAAAAGAATCGATTCTCGGCCGGCCCCCAGATGCGGTCCTCGGAGGGAAAAAATTCTCCAAAAAAATGCGTTTTCCAGGTTGACGGTCGGATTTGACGGGCTACTTTGCTGACCCCGCCTGAAGCGGGACTCCCGAGTCGCAAGACACGCGAGTGGTTCTGGCCTGAATTTGGGACTGCAAATTGGAACTCAATTTTGTCCCGGTTTATCACGCCGTAGTTCCGCAGCGCGGAACGAAGGCGGACATAGATCGGAAAACAAATTGAGTTTTTTTTGTGGGCTGAAGTCAGGCGCAGGCCGCTGGTTCTTTGATATCTACATACAGGGTAGTAAATACAACTTTAAGAGCTGAGTCTGAAATAAGCGGCTGGGAAGGTAAGATGTCCCGGCCAGAGAGTTTCAGTTATCAAGTTTGAGCGTCGAACCGGCAACGGTTTGGCGTTCTACAGATTGATCAAGCTACAAAGAGCGCATAATGGATGCCTTGGTGCCAATAGGCGATGAAGGACGTGGCTAACTGCGATAAGCCTCGGAGAGCGGTAAACACGCTGTAACCCGGGGATTTCCGAATGGGATAACCTGAGTGGGGTAACACCTGCTCGAGTTCCTGTGAATACATAGCAGGAACATCGCGACACCCGGTGAAGTGAAACATCTCAGTAACCGGAGGAACAGAAAGCGAAAGCGATTCCGTCAGTAGTGGCGAGCGAAAGCGGAAGAGACCAAACCCCGCTCATTCATGCGCTTTACGACCGGCGATCGATTTGAAAAGCCGCAGGCTTTTCAAAGCCTCTCCCAACGGAGAGGCGAAATCGAGAGTCGGCCGTAGAGCGTAAGAATGAGCGGGGGGTTGTAGGAGCCCGATGTGGTAGTGCAACGGTTAGATGAAGCGAATGGAAAATCGCTCCATAGAGGGTGACAGGCCCGTAATCGAAAACCCGCGCACGCCTAGGGATTTCCTGAGTAATACGATGCACGTGAAACTTCGTATGAATCCACGCCGACCACGGCGTAAGTCTAAATACTAATTGGCGACCGATAGTGAACAAGTACCGCGAGGGAAAGGTGAAAAGAACCGCTGTGAGCGGAGTGAAATAGTACCTGAAATGATGTGCTTACAAGGTGT
>Ga0137403_10002246_pt1 | contig 23760 bp, 16 predicted proteins | sample CZOMad2_1_16fung_FD_122057 | JGI IMG/M metagenome (GOLD analysis project Ga0137403, IMG submission 122057) | Vadose zone soil fungal communities from Angelo Coast Range Reserve, California, USA - CZOMad2_1_16fungal (Hybrid Assembly) | ecosystem: Environmental > Terrestrial > Soil > Vadose zone...
GAATCGCTCACGTTCCGACTCATCATTCGTCCATGCTGAGGAACCAAGCCCGAAGCTAGTAGCATTCGCAAGTTCGATAGCTTCATTAAGGCTGTTAACGCGAAACAGCGCAGCGACCGGGCCGAAGAGTTCATCCCGATAAGCCGGCGAGTCCTTTGGAATGTCGGCGAGCACAGTCGGTTCATAAAAATTACCGCCCGCCAATTCATCGGTGAACTCGATCGGGCGGCCTCCGGTCAGGATCTTTGCTCCGGCGGCGACGCTCACTTTCACCTGCTCGTCCAGGTCATCCAGAATTTGTTTCGTGGCTAATGGGCCAACGTCCGTCGATTCAACCAATGGATTGCCGACGCGCAGACGCTTCATCGCGGCCACGAACTCGCTTTCGAAGCGATCATAAATCTCTTTGTGGACGATGAATCTCTTCGCCGCGATACAGGATTGACCATTGTTGATGGTGCGTGCTTTGACCGCGGTGCTCACCGCTGCCTCAAGGTCGGCGGAAGGCATGACGATGAAAGGATCACTGCCGCCAAGTTCCAGCACAGTCTTCTTGATCTGTTGTCCGGCAATGCTGGCGACGCTGCGTCCGGCCGGCTCACTGCCGGTTAACGTCGCGGCGGCCACGCGCGGATCCTCCAGAAGTTGCTGGACCGCGTCCGAACCGACTAACAAAGTCTGAAACGCCCCCTCGGGAAAACCGGCACGCGAAAAGATATCCTCGATCGCCAGCGCGCACTGCGGGACATTTGAAGCGTGCTTAAGCAGTCCCGTATTGCCGGCCATTAATGCAGGCGCGGCAAAGCGAAAGACCTGCCAAAACGGAAAGTTCCAGGGCATGACCGCCAGCACGACGCCCAGCGGCTGAAAGCGCACGAAACTTCTCGTCGCATTAGTCGCGACATGTTCGTCGATGAGATGCCGCTCGGCATTCTCCGCGTAATAGCGACAAACCAAGGCGCACTTTTCCGCTTCCTGAATCGCAGCGTTGATTGGCTTCCCCATCTCAAGCGTCATCGTGCGGGCCAAACTTTTCTTTTCGCTCTCGAGAACCTCTGCCGCGCGGTTCATCATCGCGGCGCGGTCGTGAAATGTGGTGCGGCGATGTTCGCGAAAAACATCGGCAGCGCGACTCAGCTTCTCTTCGAGTTCACGTTTATTGAGCGCTGCAAATGTTTTGAGAACCTCACCCGTAGCAGGATTAATCGATGATATCGGCATGCGGAAATTATAAGGCTTCGCTTATGGCTTCGGTATCAGATCGGCTTCGTCTTCATTCGTTGACACAGTCTTTTGTCGGTTCCGCAACACAATCAAACCGATACCAGAGATTATGCAGGCCGCCCCGACGAATAAACGCCAATTTAGTTTCTCGTGAAGCACAATCATGCCGAGGAGGACAGCGACGACCGGAGTGACCAGCGCGATCAGCATCGTCTTAGTCACCTCCATGTGCCGCACTAACCAGTAGTAGAGCGCGAAGGCAATCACCGACCCTACTACGATGAGATATGCGAGTGAGATCACGGCCGTCATGGTCCAATGAAAGCGGAATGGATTTCCTTCGGTCGCGATTCCAATAATCAGCAGCGGGGGAAAACCGAAGATCATCTGACCGGCGGCAAGCACCTGCGGATCGATCTCCCTGGCGTACGCTTTGACCAGCACGTTGCTGTATGCGCCAAAGAACGCACTGGCGACGAGGGCCACACTTCCTAACAGCTCCAGGTGTCCGGCAATCGTAAGTTGATCGGAAAAAATGATCGCCACGCCCACCACGCCCATCAACACCCCGATCACTTTTTTGGTAGTTAGCCGTTCGTAAGGTAGATAGAGGTGCGCAATCACCAACCCAAATGCCGGAAAGGTGGATTGCAGAACCGCGGCTAGACCTGACGGAATGTATTGCTCGCCCCAGAAAACCAACCCGTAATTCAAGGTGAATTGAAGCAAACCAACGATCGCGATCAGGGACCAATCGCGCCGTGCACGCGGCCAGCGCACACCGCGCGCAAGGATCAGCCCACTAAGAATCAATGAAGCGAGCAGGAATCGAATGCCCGCGAACGTCAGAGGCGGAAGGTCAGCCAGGCCAAGTTTGATGAAGAGCCACGTCGAGCCCCAGATGCCACAGAGGATCAGCCAGACGACGCGCGCTTTCATTTACAGAGTTGTAACTGAGGAAATGGGATTGGTCAAAATGAGACGGGGCAGTAGCCCGACCGTAAGGGAGGGCGTTTTCTGATTAGACTCATACGCCCTTGCTTACGCGCGGGCTACTGCCCGGTCATGCTGACTTATTCGTGATGCTGCAGATCCAGTTTGATGATATTGAACACCGCGCCCTGAGGATCGCTCAATACCGCGAAGCGACCCACGTGCGGAATGTCCGTTGGCGGAACATATTGACGGCCGCCCAGCGAAGTAGCCTTTTGGGCAGTCCCATCACAGTCAGCAACAGCGATATAAATCCCCCAGTTTGGCGGCATGGGTCCCATCTGCGGTTGAATCTGCATAATGCCGCCGATGTGATCGTCGCCATTCATGATCTCGGTATAAGGCGTGGCGCCGCTGTCGGTCTTCGTCTTCCAACCAAAGAGCTTCGTATAAAAATCGACGGCCTTGGTCGTGTCATTCGTGAGCAGCTCGTTCCAGCAGAGCGAGTTTGTCTCGCCTTTGATCCCGACGCCCTTATGCTTTCCTGCTTGCCAGATGCAGAACGCCGCGCCGGTGGGATCGATGATTACCGCCATGCGGCCGACGTCCATCACGTCAAAGGGCTCTTTCATTACGGTGCCGCCCAGGGCTTTCGCCTTCGCCGCGGTTTCATCGGCGCTCGTGACGCTAATGTACGAAGCCCAGTGAGTGGGCACATCCTTCATCATCTCGCCTTTCTGATAAAGCGCGCCGACGTCTTTGCCGTTGAGTTTCAGCATCGTGTAGACCATGTCCGGTCCGACCGGGCTGTCCTGGGCTTCCCAACCGAAAATCTCGGCATAAAATTTCTTCGCCCCAGGCCCGTCAGTTGTGGCTAATTCGATCCAGCAAAAACTTCCTGGCGCATGGTCCATTTGTGTTTGGGTTGCGGTATCGCTCATGGTTTCTCCTTATTCATATCCGTTTAGAGACGGGCTAGTGCCCGCCTGATCCAGACTAACGGCGGGCACCCGCCCGCCTAAACAAATTCGATAATGGCGAGGCTTCAGACTCTATCAGCACGATCGGAAAAATTCTAGCCATTGAGCGTGAAGAATGTGTAAAGAGTTGTAAATTCTGGTGAGGGGTTTAGAAGTGGGCTACCGCTCGCCATCCAGAAACGAAATCAAGGGCGGGCAGTAGCCCGCCTCTAAACGATTATGAAGATTAGCGAGTAAACGATGGTGAGAAATATCGAGACCAAACACGAAATCGCGCTGCTCTCACCCGAAGATGTTAGCAGCGCAATCCCGAAGTCTTATGAATCACCGAAGCGATTCGTAAGATGGCAACCTGACTTCGTCAAGACCAGGCTGCCAATTTGTATCCCGACAAGCAATCGGCGGTCGACGCTTCCCGGTCAGCACGCGATCTGCTTCAGTTAATCTCACTTCCCTTGCGGGACGCAAAACCTGTTTCCGCGAATCTCATGGCTTCCCTTGCGAGATTCCATGGTGCCAATAGGTTGTTTTTTTGGTGGCTTTCCTCCACCGCCGGTTACGTCCCCGGCAACGAGGCTCGAATTTCTTCGAGCGACATGGCTCTCCACAAGCGGGTCCTCTCTTGTGGTTGCTACCCGTTTTTATCCGGGCGCTCGGAATCCCTTTCGGTCTTCCTAGCAAGCCTTTCGGCCTCAACTAAGAGCGTCATAGCAAGTGCAAACCGCTCTGCCTTTACTCTCTCCCAGAGCCTCACGACTCCGTTCGCCGATCCCTTAGCTGGTCTCAAAAGCCGTAACCTTCGTGACACTGATGCTTATACCGAAAACATTTTTTCCGGTCAAACTTTTATGATTTTTTGTGTGTTTTATTTTTTCGCCATGCAAAAAAATTTTGGTGAACTCGGCCGAATGCCTCTGAAGTTGTCGAACCAAGTGGGTGTACAATACGTGAAATCGTCCGAAGTCCTTTGCCAGCTCGAAAATCGAAGGAGCGTTCAATGAGATTCAGAATCCCTCAAATCACGGCGTGCCTGGTTCTTTTATTCCTAAGTTGTTTTGTGGTGACGCGCTCGCAGCAAGTGGCGCCAGTTGCTTCTCCGACTCCATCACCTGCTCAGTCGCCCGCGCCGGTTGCACCGCCGGCACCCGCGCCGGAGCAAAAGGCTTATGACGAAGCGCGACGTATCAAGGATCCACAAAAGAAAATCGAAGCATTAGAGAAGGTGGTAAAGGACTTTCCAGATAAGGTTGTAGCTTTCCAGGCCCGCAATGATGTGCTTGACGCATACATCAAGAGTTTTCCGACGCAGACAGATAAGATTCGCGCGGCAGCTGAAAAGATCTTCGAACCCAGCAAGGTCAGTCCGCTGGCGCTCGGCAGCAGCTACCTGAACGTGGCCACGAAATTGATGGACGCGGGGTTGATGCTCGACTGGGCCGAAGAGCTGTCGACCAAAGGCTCGGCGATGTATGAAGACGAGCTGGCTAAGAACATACGCCGGCAGCGAGCGCGCGGGCAGGACACGCTGGGCAGAATTTACCTGAAGCAACGCAAGACGAAACAGGCAAAGACTTACCTGAAGCTGGCGTTGACGAACGACCCTGAATTGAGTTCATCGATGATTGGCCTGGGCACGATCGCCGAGAGTACCGGCGATCATAAAACTGCGGTCGAATACTTCACCTCAGCTGCGGTTAAGACGCCTCTGAAGAAAACCGATCGTCAGTTGATGGAAACTGCCTATCGCGCGATGCATCAGGATTCGCTGACGGGCCTCGAAGATCTACTGGACAGTAAATATCGAAAGCTCAATGCCGGGCTTCATTTCGATCACTATCAAACATCCACCAAGCGCACCAGCAGAACGGCGCTGGCAGAGTTGTTCACTGGTTCCGGCTGTGGTCCATGTGTGGCGGCCGACCTCGGTTTCGATGGATTGCTCGAGCGCTACAAGCGCCAGGACCTGGTGGTGCTAATTTATCATTTGCACATCCCGCTTCCCGATCCAATGACGAATCCGGCGACCGTTGATCGCGGAAAATACTACGGCGTCCCTGGCACGCCGACTCCAGTGGTTGATGGATTCCGTATGCCGAGCGCTGGCGGATCGCGTGACATGACCAAAGGTTTTTACGATCGAGTCAATCCAAAAATAGAATCAGAATTAGAATCGCCGGCCCAGGCGCAAATCGCCGTGACCGGCGCCGTCGCCGGCGACATCGTCAAGGCGAACGTCGTCGTCGATCAAATCAAAGCGCCTTCACCTGATCTTAAGCTTCAAATCGCGCTGACTGAAGATGAGGTTCGCTACACGGGCGAGAACGGCGTGCGCTTTCATCCCATGGTCGTGCGCAGTTTGGGTGGTAAAGAGGCGAACGGATTTGCGCTGTCGGGTTCGGGTCCAACGACGATCGAGTGGGCGTTTGATCTGAAGGCGATGAGCGATCAACTAAAGAAATATCTGGATGGCTATGAGCAGCAGGGACATCGCGGCGATCCCTTCACGTTCCTCGACAAGAAGTATCAGATCGATCCGAATAATTTGTCGCTCGTGGCGTTTGTCCAGGACATGAAGACGAAGCAGGTCCTGCAAACGGTCTATCTCAAATTGAGTCCGGCGGCCACTGCCTCAGCAACCGCAGCCGTGCAGTAAGATGTTTCGACGCCCTCTATTTCGAGTGGTGTTGCTGACGGCGTTGTCCGCATCGGCTCTGGCAGTTTCGGGACAGGAACCGGATCCGATCAAGTGGTCGATTAAGGCGAGCCCATCAACCGCTGACAAGAAAACGTTCGCAATCGAGCTGACCGCGCGAATCGACACGGGATGGCACCTTTATTCGACCGAAAAAATCGAAGGCGGCCCATCGCCGACCCGCATCACTCTTTTACCGGGACAAAAATTTGAAGTCGCCGGCGAAATCGATTCTCCCGCCCCACGTTCGGCCTATGATCCAAATTTCCAGGTTGCAACTGAGTTTTATGAGGGGATAGTACAGTTCACGATTCCGATTAAATCGATCACACCCTCTGCGTCTTCTGAAAAAGTGCGGGTGCAGGTGCGTTATCAAACTTGCACGCCGACGATTTGTCTGCCGCCTAAATTGATCGAATTGGAAGCGGCGGTGAACGGCGAAGAAGCGAGGCCTGGTCAAGTACCCACAGCCCGGGAAAATCCTGCGACGCTAAAAAGTGTAACGACTGGTTCGCTGGTTCCTGACTTTAACTTCACCGATTTCAACGGCAAGTTACGACACTTCTCGGATTTTCGCGGACGAGTTGTGCTATTGGATTTTTGGGCGTCGTGGTGCAGTCCGTGCCTCGCCGACATTCCTCAGTTGAAGGATGCTTATCAAAAATATCACGCTTCGGGATTTGAAATTATCGGTATGGACAGCGAGACACTGGGTCAGAAAGAGATCGATCCAGAATTCGCGAAAGAGGCGCAGATCAAAGCGCGCGAAATTGTTAGCACGCGCGGCGTCAGTTGGACTCAATCAACGGCTGATAGTTCGCTTCCCATCGCCGTGGGATCATTTGGAATTGAAAATCTACCAGCGAAGGTGCTCATAGATCGGAGCGGGAAAGTTGTTGCGCGGATCAAGAATGTTTCGGAATTAGATGAGCTGCTACCAGGACTTTTGAGCGCTCAGCCCTAGACTGCAATCGTATGATTTCGTGGTTAAGGGTGCTTCGTTTGAATAAAGGACGGGGCAGTAGGCCGACCATTAGGGAGGGCGTTTGCACGCATCTCACGCCCTTCCTGACGGTCGGGCTACTGCCCCGATGGTTCATTTAGTTCTTCAACTGCAGTTCGAATCGCCCGCTGAACACTCTCGGCTTCTTCATCACTTTTGTACGGATAACGCGGCCAGAAAAAGCCTCTCAGGCCATCCTTCCTTCGACGCGGTACCACATGCACGTGCAAGTGCGCCACGCTCTGGCTCACGCGATTATTCATCGCGACGAACGTGCCGTGCGCTTGCATTCCCACCTCGACTGCGTGCGCCAAAAGTTTAACGTCACGAAAGACAGGTTCAATCAAGTTCGCGGGCAAATCGATCAGAGTCTCATAATGTTGTTTGGAGATGAGCAGGCAATGACCTGGAAAGACAGGACGATGATCGAGAAAGGCCAGGCAGTCGTCGTCTTCAAAGACGATGCGAGCGGCGAGTTCGCCACTCGCGATCTTGCAGAACAGACAGCATTGAGGCGTCTCTTCCGCCATGGTTAGAACATTCCCGCTCAGAGTCGTCGGAGAATCTCCTTCTTATCGATCTTCTTCGCCACTGAAACCGCGTTTAGTATCGAACTCAACGTTCCGATGCGTATTGGATTATGGTTTGGAATTGCGATTCGATGATGAAGGGGTTCTTCGGTTTCGAGAATCACATGACTTCCGACCTGATGAACGCGAGTGTAGCTAAAGTGACGGCAAAGTACGCCGATGAGGTCGGCAGCATTTAGATCGCGGGGGAGCTTCATGCACAGGCCAGGACTTCATCTCGAACTAAATGCAGGCGGATTCGATCAGGACGGGTGCTGTCATAAAAGTACCCGTTAACTGCTTCCTGAACATTTGCGCGGAGCTCGTCCCACGAGTCGCCTTCGGTGAAAATGTCGTGTGACAAGCACTCGGCAACAAAGCCTCCGTCGCTCTCCTGACATACGCTAAAAACTATTTCCATGATCCAGATTCTGCCACTAAGCTAATGATGGCAGCAAGCTCTAATCTGCTAAACTTGCCGATATCTAAAGCACGTGACCTCGTGATCATTCACCATGCCAACCGCCTGCATGAACGAATAGCAGATTGTCGATCCCACAAACTTGAACCCTCTCTGTTTCAGATCGCGGCTTAGCGCGTCGGAATCAGACGTCGTAGCCTGGATCGGCGTACCACGCTTCCGGCGCTTCGGCGTCCCGTCAACGAATCTCCAGACGTATTTATCAAAACTGCCGAACTCTTTCTGAATCAGAAGGAAGGCCTTTGCGTTTTCAACCGCGGAATTGACCTTCAGGCGGTTGCGAACGATGCCTTCATTAGACATCAACTTCGTAATGCGTTCTTGGTCGTACCTGGCTACTTTTGCGGGCGCGAATTCGTCGAATGCCCGGCGATAGTTGTCGCGCTTTCTCAAAATAGTTTCCCAGCTCAAGCCCGCCTGCGCGCCTTCAAGGATCAGGAACTCAAAAAGTGCGCGGTCGTCGTGAATCGGAACTCCCCATTCACGATCGTGATAACCAATCGAGAGATCAGACCTGGCCCAGTGGCAGCGACGCAAATTCTTTTCACCTGAACTATTCATGTCCATCTCTGCCATTTACCAAACGTTCGATCGCCTGGATCAGCGCGCGCGGCTCAACCGGCTTGCTCAGATGCATCTGGAAACCTGAGTCCAAAGCGCGCTGTCGGTCCTTTTCGGTCGCGAACGCGGTTAGGGCCACCGCCGGAATCCCGTTGAAGTCCGAGGGCAGCGCGCGGATCTTTTGAATGAGGTCGTAACCACTCTCGAACGGCAGTCCAATGTCGCTCAAGAGCACGTCCGGGTTGAACGACTGCAAATCGAGCAGCGCCTGCTGCGCCGAACTTACTGCTTGAACTTCGGCGCCTGAGACGCGCAGGGTGAGCGTCAACAACTCGCGAGCATCGGCCTCATCTTCGACCAGCAACACCCGCAGGCCGGCCAGCCTCAGATCCACGATTTGAGAGTCCTCCGAAACTGACTTATGCGGGACGGTCACGTGTTCTTCAGCCAGCGGAATGCGAATCGTAAACGTCGCGCCCGCCCCTTCTCCATCGCTCGCGGCCGTAACTGTTCCGCCGTGCAGTTCAGTCAAGTGCCGAACGATTGCCAATCCCAACCCCAGGCCGCGGTGCGATCTAATCACCGCCGATTCAGCCTGACGGAACCGTTCGAATACTCTTGGCAGAAAATCCGCATCGATTCCAATCCCACTGTCGCTCACTTCCAATTCAGCAAACGATTCCACATGCCGCAGCGAAATGTAGACGTGACCATCACGCGGCGTAAATTTTACTGCGTTTGAAAGCAGGTTCCAGATTATCTGTTGCAAGCGTGCGGGGTCCCCGGCGACGGGCCCAGGCGCGGCGTCCTGCGAAACTTCAACTAGAACTCCTCGAGCGTTTGCGGCCGGTCGTACGATATCGATAGCCGCACTGATCACATTGAGGAGATCCACCGGCTGCACATCGAGCTTGAGTTTTCCACCGGCGATGCGGGACACATCCACCAGGTCTTCGATCAGCTGCGCCTGCGCCTTGGCGTTGCGCTCGACGGTTTCCAACGCACGCAGCGACGTTTCGTCGTCGAGCCGGCCACTCCGCAGCATCGACAGCCAGCCCAATATCGCCGTGAGCGGCGTTCGCAATTCATGAGAGAGCGTCGCCAGAAACTCATCCTTCAACCGGTTGGCTTCTTCCGCCTCGGTGCGCGCCGCCTGTTCGCTGACCAGCAGGTGCTCGCGCTCTTCTTCGCCCCCTTTGCGTCCCAGGAACTGTCCACTCTGACTGCCGATGCCCCTAAAGGCTGCGAGCAAAGCCCTATCAGGTTCGCGAATCTCACGACTTAAAAACTCCATCACGCCCAGGAATTTTTCGCCGGACATGATCGGAAACGCAAATGCCGCATGTAGCTGCTCAGCTGACGCACTTCGCGCACGCGTAAAATTCGCATCAGCCGACAAATCGGGAATCCAGACTGGACGCATATTGGCCCATACGCGGCCGGGCAAACCAACTCCACGCGCAACCGTAGTCTGCTCAGTCATCTTCTGGAAACTTCCCTGCCCTACGTGATGTGGCGGCCAGACTTTGAAGCACCTTAAAACATTCGATCGATCATCGAGTCTCCACATCGCCCCGACTTCCCATTCAAAGGTGTCGCAGATTCGCTGAATGATGCGCGGCACGGCATCATGGAGCGCCGGCGCTTCCGCCAGGATGCGCGTGACTGAAAGCGAACCAGCGAGATGGCGGCCAGCGTGTTTACGTTCCGTAACGATCGCCGCCAGAGCCAGCGCCGTGATTGCCAGGTTCGCTACATAAGCTTGCAGGAACAGCAGCGCTTCATTGCGTTCATAGTTTGCGAATCCGCCAAGTCCATGGATCGTGCCCCAAATCGCGATCGCCGACAGCGGCAACATTGCCGTCGATACACCGCGAGGGCCAAATCGAAATGCCGCCCACACCAGCAACGGAATCGTCACATGGCCCCACGGCCTGGTACCGCCCAACTGAAGCAGCAGGTTTGTATAAATCGTGATCGAGAACAACAACAGCAGGACCAGCAACATCGCGAATTCAGTCCAGCGAATGCCGTGCCATCTCTCCACCGGCTTCTCAAGCCAGCTAAGTATGAGCGGCGTTACGATCAGCGCGCCGACGCCGTCGCCGGCCCACCAGGTCAACCACAACCGGCCAAAATCTCGCCATTGCTCATGACCAGAGATGCAGAGCGACAGATTACCAATCGTGGCGGCGACCGCCGTGCTAATCACCGCGGCGAAGACCACGAACTTCAAAACATCAAAGGCGCGATTGAACGGATTGCGAGACTCAACAAAGCGACCCAGCAGATAAACTGCGATAACCGCTTCCAGAGTATTGCCGACGGAAATCGCCGACGCAGTAGCGAAAGAAACATCGGTCAACAAGTAGTTGGCCGCGAGTGCACCCAGAAAAACTCCGGGGGTCGCCCGATAGCCGAACCATAACAAGGCCGCGATGGCCAGGCCGGTTGGCGGCCAGACGGGCGTCACACTCACATTTAGATAGGCGAGTGAGAGCCCAAGTTTTGCGCCGAGAAAATAGACGATGGCCACGCCCGCGACTATCGCGACGCCTTTCAAAGTAAAAATGCTTTTGCGCTGGCTCAAGCGATTAACTCACTGAAAACCACAATGTAACCATTTCTGTCCATCACTTCGAATTCCCAATCGCCGTACGGCTGCTGTCGCAGTGATGATTTGATTTCGACTCTGTCACGGACAAGCTCGTAGAGTTCTTTCATTCCTTCCATGCGAATGTATGCATCCCACACTCCACCCTCTCGCAGTCGATGAAAGTCGGGCTTCTCATAACCGCGGAGTAACTGAAACATTATTTCGATTCCATCACGGCGAACACTGGCAAAAACATAAGGAGGCTTTGCGGGGAAAGGATACGAGGTGAAACCAAGTTCAGGTTCATACCAACTTATCGTCGCGCCGACGTCGGCCACCAGAAAAGTCGGCACCGCACTGATAAGTTTGAACATCAGAGTTTCTTTCTTCTTAGACGAAAATCAGACCACGCGGTTACATGTGTGTCCAGGACACTTGTTGAGCGCTGGTTTTATTTTCCGGCGTTCCGGCAGATTCATGGTGACCGCGCCAATAATACATTACAATGCGACTTCCCGATGACGAATGCCTCTGAAGTATTTGATCTCCTATGAACAAGACTCAGCTGACTGACCTTGCGGACAATCCAGCTTATATCTCAGGCATTTACAATTATTGTGATCGCTGGTGCGAACGGTGCGCCTTCACTTCGCGCTGTTTCTTGTATGCGACTGAACAGGCTGACCCCGACGCAAACGATCCTGAACTCCGGGACCTTACCAACGAAAAGTTCTGGCAGAAATTGCAGAATATTTTCGCTGACACCGCCAAAATTATTTCAGAATGGGCGGCCGAGACAGGCGTCGACCTGGACTCGATTGATGTCACGCAAGAAATGGCCGAGCACGAGCGCGAACTGGAAGCGGCAGAGCAGGATGAACTGTCAGAGATGGCCCGTCATTACGCTACCACCGTCGCGAACTGGTTTGGCGACGAGTTCGGCGCTGAGGAAGATGAAAATGACGACGCGACGAGCGGTGCGAGTCCTGTTAGCGATGACCTGACTGCGCGCGACGCGGCGGAAATCATTCAATGGTATCAATTCTTGATCGCGGTCAAACTTACGCGTGCCCTTGGCCGGCCTGCTTTCATTGATGAAAGCTCAGACGATGAAGATGTTCTGACTGCTGATTTTCTGCCTGATGAAGAAACGGATGAGCTGGTCGACTACGACGCAGTCATCTCCAGGGCCCACCGCATTGATTCAAATGGCTCAGCGAAAGTCGCGCTGGTCGCAATCGATCGGTCAACTGCCGCCTGGGGTGCTTTACAACTGTCTCTTCCGGACAAAGCTCATATGATTAACCCAATCCTGGTCCAACTCGATCGTCTGCGTCGCGTAACCGAGAAGCGGTTTCCGCAAGCGCGAGACTTTATTAGACCAGGCCTGGATGAAGTACTTTCAGAATTTGTCAGCTAACTGAGGTGATCGTGTCAGAAGCCCGACCGTAAGGGAGGGCAACTTGATTATTAAGTAGAACCTATTCAACCGGGCCCTCCCTTACGGTCGGGCTTCTGATACTTATTCAATGAAAGGCAACATTCCCATCCCCGAACTCCCATTCACCGAAGAAGTGTGGCTAATGGTCGCCGTTACCTCCGTGCGCGAGCGGCGGACGCAACAGGGTAAACCGTTCCGCGACGCAATGGCGCGCAATGCCACCGGAAATCTGCCGCTGAAGATCTGGGCGGAAGTCCTCGAAGGCCGCGAAGATTTGCGGCCAGGCTTGTGGGGCGTCACCGGCAAACTCGAATCATTCCAGGATCGTACACAGTTTGTAGTCTCGGACTATAAACCGATCACAATTGAACAGTATCGCGAGTACCTTGGCTGCGATCCGCTGCTGCCGCGTGCATTTACTCTCGACATTGAGACGCTGGCGCTGCCTGGCTTTCGTGATCGCGTGGGGCCGAAGCTCGAAAAGGATTTGAAGCTCGGTTACATGCGGATCGAGCAGCAGCAACGCTACCTCGAAGACATCGCCGCGGAAGAAGAGCGCGTCTATCAACTCGGCAGTTTGAATGCGACGTCGGGAAGAATTCTTTCAATCGCCGTGCACGTCGGTCCGGTTCTCGGATTTGCCATCGAAGGTGCGGCGAGCAGTCAAAGCGAGCACGCGTTTGGAATTGACGCCGAAGGGACCGAGCAGGACGAAGCGCTAGCGTTAAAAGATTTTCTGGCTTTGATGTCCGACTTCGACGTCGAGTGCGATTTGCTCGTCGGTCACAACATCGTCAACTTTGATCTACCGTTCATCTTCCAGCGATGTCTGGTCAACAACATTCCCGTCAAGCCCTTTGTTGACCTCAGCGAATTTCGCGTTGCGGGAGTTTACGACACGATGCGCGGTTGGTGGCTCGGCGGACGAAATCGCGTCGGGCTGGATGATATCGCCTGGGCCCTGGGAATTGAATCGAGCAAGACCGGAGAAGTCGAGGGCAGCAAAGTCTTCGATTTGTATCAAGCCGGCAAACTCGCCGAAATTCGCGAATACAACCTCAACGATGTGCGCGTGACCCGAAAGGTTTACGAGCGAATGGTCGAGTGCTTTGGTCGATGAGGTCAGAACCGCCTGCGGTAGCGGGCGGTTTATCGTATCTAAAGACGTCGTTCGCTCTACTGAAAAACCGCCCGCTACCGCAGGCGGTTCTGACATGCGACACACTGTTTCATCTTTGCAACACTTCTGATAAACTGACGTTTCAATGAATAATTTGATTCCCATTCTTATCCTGCTGGCCGGCGCCGCGCTGGGCGCGCTGATTACCTGGTTAATTGTAAGTGCGCGAGCGAAGCGGGCCTTCACGGATGGCAAAGGAGAGAGCGCAACCCAAATTGCCACTTTGACTGAGCGCTTTGCCGCGAAAGAGCATGAACTATCGAAGCTGCAACAGGCGCTGGACAAAGAAGGCGCAACCGGCGAAGCGCTGCGCACAGAGAATGCGCGTTTGAGCGCCGGCCTCGAAGGCGAGCGTCGGGCCGCGGCAGAGCGCTCTGAGTCTTTCAAACAGGCTGCTGAAGCTCTCTCAGAAAAATTCAAAGCGCTGTCGCGCGATGCGTTGAAAGACAACAATCAATCGTTTCTCGATCTGGCGCGCGCGACCCTGGAAAAATTTCAGGCGACTGCCAAAGGCGATCTCGATCAAAGACAACAGGCCATCGATCAAATGGTCAAGCCGCTGAAGGAATCTCTCGAAAAGGTTGACGGAAAGATCGGCGAGCTTGAAAAAGCCCGGGCCGGCGCTTATTCCGAATTACGCGAACAGGTGCGCGCGTTAGCTACTTCCCATCTTCAGCTGCAAAGCGAGACCGGAAATTTGGTGAAGGCCTTGCGCACGCCACACATTCGCGGGCGCTGGGGCGAGATTCAACTGCGACGCGTCGTGGAGCTCGCGGGCATGATTCAGTATTGCGACTTCACCGAACAGGAGACCGTCGTCACCGAGGACAGTCGGATTCGTCCCGACGTTATCGTGCGTTTACCCGGTAACCGGACCATCGTCGTCGACGCGAAGGTTCCCTTCGAAGCTTTCTATCAATCGATCTCGGCAACCGATGATGATATTCGAATTGGATTTTTGAAAGAGCACGCTCGTTTAGTGCGCGTCCACATCGGCGCTCTCAGCAAGAAGTCATATTGGGAAACCGTCCAGCCCACGCCGGAGTTCGTGCTGCTTTTCTTACCCGGCGAGAACTTTTACAGCGCCGCGTTGGAGCAGGATCCAAAGTTGATCGAAGATGGCGTCAACCAGGGAGTGATCATTGCCACGCCGACTACGTTGATCGCCCTGCTCAAAGCTGTCTCGTACGGTTGGCGCCAGGAGCAGATGGCCGCGAACGCGCATGAGGTAAGCAAACTCGGCAAGGACCTCTATGATCGCCTGCGAACTTTCACCAGCTATTTTGCCGACATCGGTAAAGGTCTGGATCGCGCGCTTGAGTCATACAACAAAGGCGTGGGCTCGCTCGAAGCACGAGTGCTGGTGACCGCGCGAAAATTCAAAGAGCGCGGTGCGATTGCCGGCGACGAAATCGAAACGGCAGAGCCGATCGACAAGTCGACGCGCGCGTTGACTCTCGATGAGGGCGGATTATTTCCGGAGCTGGTGGCGCCGCAGCCTGACGAGCCGGACGATGATTTATTCCCGCTACTCAGTTCGAAAAGCGCCGGTGCGGGTGAGAGATAGGCGTGTCAAAAGAAATTTGGTTAGGCCCAATCCTCGGTAACAATCGCGCTTCGTTGCTGGCGCGATGTGCTGAGTACCTCGTCAACGGACAAGCCGATCGACTGCTTTACATCGCTGCCTCTCATCCACTGCTCGATCTCGTTACTGAAAAATTACTCGACGGAAAAGCCGCGCCTGGCGTATGGGGCGAGTTTCCTATTTATCTTTTCCGCGGGTTTATCAGAAGAATCCTGTCAGAAGCGGTCGTGTCAGAAGCCCGACCGTCAGGGAGGGCAACGCCGAAAGCAACGCCCTCCCTCACAGTCGGGCTACTGCCCCGTATCCCCATCGATCGCGAAGAGCTGCCTTTGCGCCTCAGCCTGATCTCGCAAATCATCAAACAGCTAAGCGCGCGCGGACAATTGAAAGCGATCAAACCGCTGGCGAATCGCAATGGTTGTGTTAACACAATCGGATCATTGATCGGCGAGCTGCAGCGCGCGGGAAAGACGGCAAAGGAATTCACGCAGGTCGTAAGAGAGCGTTCCGAGGAACACGCAGTCCAAATTCCAAAGGCCGAAGTCCAAAGTCCAAAATCTCAGCTCGATTTCGATCGCGACGTTGCTTTGATCTATGAGAAGTATTCAGCAGCGTTGGACCAAAACGGCTTGACCGATGCAGACGCTGATCAACTGGCGGCCTTGCGGTTCGTGCGCGGCGATGTAGCGCAAGTTGTTAACTTGCGTTCCAGTCGTGACAAAAGAGACGAGATTTCAATTCCCTGGCTGGAGCAGATCGATCTGTTGGTGCTGGATGGGTTCTTTGATTTCACGCCGGTGCAGGGAGAGATTTTGAAGTATCTGATCCCGCAAATGCCCAACGTGATCGTCAATCTGAATTACGACGATGGAAACAAGGAAATCTTTCGACCGTTCGCGTCGACCATCGATCATCTGAAGTCGATTGCGCCGTTTGAGATCGAGACGAGCGAAGACTCAATCGCCACCAAAGATCAGACCTCGCGATTACGCGCGAGGTTATTCAACGTTGACGCACGGGGCAGCGTAAACGACCGGCAGGATGCCGGCGAACCGCAGGCAGGGATGCCTGCGCTCCAGCTGCTCGAATGCTCGGACCGCGAACTTGAAATTCGATCGATCGCCAAAGAGATCAAGCGCCTGGTTCTGACTGATAGCTACAGACTGTCAGACATCGCGCTGGTGGTACGCGAGCGAGCTTCATACTCGGACACGATTGTGCGCGTGTTCGCGGACGAGTCGATTCCTTGTAATCTCGAGCGCCGGGTTGAAGCCAAAGATGTCCCGGCGGTGCGCGCGTGCGGCAAACTCTTCCTGCTATTAAAAGAGTCGCGAGAGAGCGCCAGGAACCCAAGAGGCGCCGACATCGCCCACCTGATCAAGACCGATTACTTTCGTCCCGCAAAAGAGAATCTCGACGAACTTGCAAAAACGTTCGACGAAAAATATGCGTCATTGCTCAACGATGCGAACCAGCCGGATGAGTCAAACGAAAAGCTGCGCGCCGCGCTCGGCATCGGCAGCTGGAAACCGGATGACTTGGAAAATGTGATCGCATACGTCGGCAGCGAGTTGCGCGTCAACGCGTGGATCGAGCGGGCGCGGAAATTGATCAGGGTCTTCCCTTCCGCTGAGGCGGCGCAGACGCTGATCGCCGGTGAAGAGTCAGACGATCCGGCGGCGACTGCTGAAGACGAAGCACCGCAGGAAGACGAAGCCGCAATCGACCGCCGCAAGAAACCTGCGCGCGTCCATCCCGCCGCCATCGCCTGGGCGATTCTGGTGATGCAGCACCTGCAGCACCTGCTGTCAGCCCTGCCGGAAGAAGGCACGGTCGAAGAATTGCGGCTCGCGCTGATGCGGCTCCTCGATCAGTTGCAGTTTTCAAATCAAGTGAACGTTCCTTTTGAGCGAAAGCCAGTCGCCCACGACATTCCGCAAGCGACCCTGGATGTTCGTGGTCGTGAGAGTTTGCGTCGCGCGATCTCCGCCGCGGTGCGAGCTTTCAGTTACGCGTCCCACGTCATAGGAACACCCCAGGACGCGGAGCCCTTGCTTACGCGCGGGCTTCTGACACCAATCGCGTTATCGAGTTTCATCGATGAAGTTGAGCGGTGTTTGAATTCTCAAACTCTCTCGATCGGCGCACCGAATCGCGATGGCCTGCGCGTGCTGGAAGCGACCGACGTGCGGGGCCTCAGCTTTCGCGCTGTCTTCATCGCGGGAATGATCGAAGGCGGTTTTCCTTTAAGAACGTCGCGCGATTGGCTTTATCCGCACGAAGAACGCGTGCGGCTGCAAAAACACGGCATCTTCCTCGAAGATATTTCTACGGACACTTTACTGAAGGAAGAACACTATTTTTATCAAGCGGCTTGCCGTGCAACTGACCGGTTGTATCTGACGCGGCCACTGGCCTTGAGCGATGGAGCTGAAACCGTTGCGTCGTATTACATCGAGGAATTGCGGCGGGCGGTCGCTCCGGCCGAAATTGAAGTGAAACAGATTCGCGGCGACGTCGACGCACGTGATCCATTCGCGGCCTCAAGCGCGGCCGAGCTGGGAACCGTTCTAGTTAGACAGGCAGAGGCAGGCGGCCACGACGCGCAGGGGACGAAGCTGCCACAGTCGCTGGCCGGCGACCTATTATCGCGCGCGGCGGAACGCGGTTACATCTCACCTTCAGCACAACATCGGATCGACATTGAGCATCAGCGACATGGCGGCTGGTTTGGTCCATACGATGGTGAAATCACGAATGATGATCTCCGATTGATGCTGGCGCGGCACTTCGGCGCTGAGCACGTTTACAGCGCCAGCCGCTTGAGCACTTACGGCAACTGTGCGTTCAGATTTTTCGGCAACCGTGTGCTGCGTATCGAGCCGCGCAGCGAAGCCGCACTGGATCTGCAAGCGATTGATGCGGGAAAGTTGTTGCACGATATTTTGCGTCGCTTCTTTGAAAAGCATCGCGGCGAGTATCTTCCTTCACATGATCGCGAAAGGTTGCGCGTTGAAATACGAGAGACGGCGGATAAGGTTTTCCAGGAGCATGAAGACAAAGTGCCGCCGCTCAACGAGCGCATCTGGAAAATCGATTGCGAGATTCGTAAGCTGATTCTCGATCAGGTGCTGCTTTATGAGTTGCGGCTTCAGGAAAAAACGAACGCCCGCGGCGTGCGGCCGGCCTATTTCGAATTGGCCTTCGGGCGGACCTCTGAAGCGAGCGATCCAAACTCAACCAGACAGTATTTGAAACTGGAACGGGCTGAAGCGGCGGCCGACGTCGCGTTGATCCAGGGACAGATCGATCGCGTCGATGTTAACGAAGATGAGGGCCTGGCGATCGCCTATGATTACAAGCTGTCGAAGGGAGCGAGTCTCGATGATTTGAAGAGCGGCCGCCAGCTGCAGATTCCCATCTATCTCGCCGCGCTCGAACAACTGTTTCTTCCGAGTTTTGATCTGGGTGGCGGCGGATATTACACGCTGCGCGGAAAAGGCGCGCGTCTCAATCAGGGCTTATACAGAGCGGCTTTCGCCGACTGTACACACATCACCAGTCACATAAGCAAATTCGACGATGTCGAGTGGCAGCGCATCCGGCGCGACGTCGCAACTCGAGTTTGGGAATTCATCGACGGCATGCGCGGCGGTCACTTCAGAGTAAAGCCTTCCCTGGGAAAACATACGTGCAAGTTTTGTGATTATTCTGCCGTGTGCCGGTACGATGCTTACCGGATTAGCCGGAAAAGGACATGAAGTCAGTACCACCCGCGTGAGCGGGTGGGATCAGGCGTCACGATCTAGAACGAACGTCACCTTTATCCCACCTCCTGACGGAGGTGGTACTGACCTCTTGACTACGACCATGAGTGAGAATCAAAACGATCAATCACTGCGCGAGCATTTAATCTCCTTGCTCAAGGGCGGTAACGCGCATGCCAGCTTTGATGATTTCGTGAAAGATTTTCCGGTTGAGAAATGCGGGCAGCGTATCGAGGGACTTCCTTACACCGCATGGCAAGTGCTCGAGCACATGCGAATCGCGCAATGGGACATCCTCGAATTCTCGCGCGATGCAAAGCACGTCTCACCTAAATGGCCGAAGGGTTATTGGCCTGATGAAAGTGAAGCAGGAACGGACCAATTGTGGAATGAGACTGTGGAGAAGTTTCGCAACGACCTGGCAGCGTTTGCGGATCTCATAAGCGATCCTGCTACCGATCTATTCGCAGAGATTCCTCACGGAACGGGACAAACAGTGCTACGCGAAGTATTGGTGCTCGCCGATCACAACTCGAATCATCTCGGCGCGCTGATAGTGATGGCGAGATTGTTGAAAACGCCCTGACGCACAGTGGTATGGCTCTGAAATCTCTCGCGGCGTATAATCTCGTTGGAGGTCAACATGAATTACAAGGTCGTGGTTAATGAGTCGGAAGAAGGATTCAGCGTTTCGTGTCCCGGTCTGCCGGGCTGTTGGTCGCAGGGAGAGACCGAGGCCGAAGCGCTCGCGAATATCCAGGACGCAATTCGCGAATACCTCGCAGCCATCGACGATCTTGTTAAAGGCCAGGATGTGCGCGAAGTGAGAGTGACGGTTTAATGTGCCTAAGATTCCCGGCGTCAACCATCTCGATGCCGTGAGGGCTTTGGAAAAGGCGGGTTTTCGCATCTTGCGCCAAGGCAAACACATGGTCATGTCCGACGGTGTTCGCATTCTAACCATTCCTCGGCACAATCCCGTAAATGCTTTCACGATGGGCGGCATTGCCCGCGACGCAGGCCTCAGCGTGGAACAATTCAAGAAACTTCTCTAATGGGAATGCCGGCCTTGACGTTAGGCCGCAGACTCATTCCCCTCGCATTCCTAAGGAATCATCTCAATTCCCTCTCGACTTACTTCCAATCTCTTTCAATAGCTCTGTCACCGCCGCCTCGAGCTGACCGTCGCGGCCGCGGAGACTTTCACCAATTGGTTTCGCGGCCGGCACATCGACGGGTCGCGGGTGCATCTCCATCAACGTGCCATCGTTCGCGGTAATTCGATCGAATGGCAGACGAAGATTCGAGCCATCGATTAACTGAACCCCCGAGGTGAAGATGATCCAACCGGCGGTCGGCTCACCGACGACTTTGCCCAGGTGCAGCGAGCGATAACCTTCGGTGAAGTCCTCGCCATCAGACAGCGTGTGACGATTGGTAACCAGAATCGTCGGCAGTTCGAGTGAACGTTGTCCCAGAGCGCTACGCGATGGCGTCATCGAAAAACCGCGCGGCGTCATATTGAAATAACTTCGCCGCGCCAGCACATCGATGGCATAAACGTTCACGAAACCGCCGTTGTTGTTGCGCACGTCGATCACCACCCCGTCGCGTTTTTGATTCTCCGCATCGAGATCAATGTTGAGCTGCGTCAACGCACCCTGCGACATGTCAGCCATGTGAATGTACCCGAGACGGCCCTGACTGATCTTCGCGACATAAGCGCGGTTTTCTTCAATCCATTTTCGATAAAGCAGATTGCGCTCGGTGCCTCCGCTAATCGGACGCAGCACGACATCGCGCTTCTTCGTACCGTCAGCGGATGAAGCGATGGAAAGGACGACGCGCTTGCCAATCTTATAAGCGAGCAGCTCATCAAGATTTGTGTGCGAGCCAATCGCCGCGCCGTCGACCGAGAGAAGATATTCGCCTGACTTGATATTGCTGATCGCCGCGGGCGTCAGCGGAATCACTTCGGTAATTCGCAGCGCGCCTTTGTTCTCAAACTCCTCGCGATCAAAGCGCACACCCAGGCGACCGATCGCCGCCGCTTGCGCGGTGCTTGCCGGACCGCCAATTCCTGAATGCGAAGAGTTTAGCTCGCCCAACATTTCCGAAATTATTCGCCGCAGTTCATCACCATTCCGAGCGCCCGCGGCCAACGGCGCGTACTCATCGTGCACCGCGTTCCAGTTCACACCGTTGAAGTTTGGATCAAAGAAATTGTCGCGGATGTAAGTCCACGCTTGTTGAAAGACTTCATTCTTCTCGCGCGCGAAATCTACATCCATTTCAGCAGTGACCGCCACGGGACGTGCCTGCCGATTCTCAATCGGAATCACGTTAATGCGGCCGGCTTCCAGGTAGTAGACCTCTTTGCTGTCAGGCGAGAATTGCGCGCTGCTCTTGAAACCCGCGGTCGAAGTCAGTTGTTTGGAAACGAAAGGGTCCTTTGACAACTCGTCGAGCGGATAAACATAGAGATTCAATTGATTCGCAACCGCCGCGATCATCAAAAGCAATTTTCCGTCGGGGCTGATCGCGTGATAACGGACATCGACGCCGACATTTAGCAAACTCAGGCGGCGACGAATTTGATCCGAATCAATTTGCACCGGTTTCGGCGCGGGCTTTCCTTTTGTTTCGGTTGCGGGCGTGGCGCTCGGCATGGCCGCCGGTGTTGCCGCCGGCTGCGGCTCGGTCGCCGGTGTCTGACGCAGAGGAGTTCTCGGGGTTTCTTCCTTGAATAGATCGCGAAATTGATCTTCGCGAAACTTTGGCGTGCGCGGAATCAAATCGACGCGCGCGATTTGTCCCGTCTCAGTGCGCTGGTTGGTGTCGAACAGAATAAAGGTGCCGTCCGGACTCCACGAAACCGTGTTGCTGTTTCCGTTCGACAGAAAACTAATCTGATGAGCCTCGCCACCGCCGGCCGGCGCCGCGTAGACATTCTTGAAAGACCTGTCGCCTACCGGCACGTAGGCGATCCATTTGCTGTCCGGCGACCAGACAAATGGGCGATCAGAACTCAGCGGCGGCCGTTCAAGGTGCGCTTTTGCGACCGTGCGTTCTTTCTTTGAATCCAAGTCATACACGCGAATCTCTTCGCCACCGCGCTCGAAGGCGATCGCTTTTCCATCAGGCGAGAACTGCGGCGTGTCGTCACTCGCCTGATCGTTGGTCAGGCGCGACTCGCTGTTGGTCGCAAAATCATAGAGGAACAAGTGCGTTGGCCCGTCGCGATCCGAGACGTAAACCAGCCGCCGGCTGTCCGCTGACCACGCGACCTGACTTTCTTCCGCCGGCGAGAATGTTACCCGCGCAGCGTCGCCGCCATCACTCGACGAAACGGCAAAGATTTCGCCACGCACAACGAAGGCAATCTTTTTTCCGTCAGGAGAGAGCGCCATCTCGGAAATCTGATCGTTCATTCTCAGATGATCAACTGCAGGCCCGGCTGAGGCGCCACGCCGGTTGATCGTCACCCCGGCCGCGCGACCGCTGGTCGCGTCAGCCTTCCAAATTTGAAAGTCGCGTTCGAAGACTATTGTCTTTCCGTCATACGCGATGCTCGGCCACAAGACGCGGCCCTCCTTGAATTGCGTAACCTGGCGACTCTTGCCGTTGAGATCTTTGGCCCAAACGTTTTGCGCTCCGCTGCGATCTGAAACGTAATAGACGGTCGAGTCATTCCTGCTCCACATGGGCCATACTTCCTTGGCGCCGCCTTCGCTAATCTGTTCATAAGTTGGATTAGCGCCAGGATGCATCAACCAGATTTCGCTTTCATCAATGTGACTATGACCTTTGCGCCACCATTGCGCACCGCCGAATCCGTGCCCCACGAAAGCCACCGACTTGCCGTCATGCGACGGCGCGGCGAAATATTCGTTGGTAAAAAGATCGGCGCTGACCTGCATCGGCGTGCCGCCATCGCTGCTGACGCGATAGATATCAGTCGTGCCGATATCACGACTATTCGATGTGAAGTAAATCCAGCGGCCATCCGAGGACCATGCGTCAAGCTGATCGCTGCTGTCATCAAAGGTCAGCCGCTTGAGATCGCCCGTGTCGATCGTCAGCACATAGATGTCGCCGTTGCCCGTGCGCGTGGAGCCGAACGCTAGTCTTCGCCCATCCGGCGAATAAAGCGGCCGCGATTCGGTTGCCGGATGCGAAACCAGCAGGTGCGCGTCGCCACCGGTCGCTGCCACGGTCCAAATGTCGCCACCTGAAACAAAGGCGATTTCGGAACCGTCAGGAGAAATTGCGGGCTCGGTAAAATAAGCCCGCGGCTCCCGAGCCGGTTGCGCGAACGCGACGGCTGACATCACCACCAGCAATGACAGAGTCAAAGTAAACTTCACGACAAACCGCAAGTTGCGTCGATTTCGATTAATCATAACGTAAGGCCTTTCCTGATTGAGCCAGCCATAATGACGCGCGGCATACTACAACATTTTCGTTGACGAGCAAGACGGCGCGTTGTTGCCGGTAACGTCTACTTTGAAACTGTGGCAGGGGCGTCCCGCCGGTGAACCACGCGCAAGATGCGCGTGCCACGGCAAATTCGGATACTATCGTTGTTGCCAGCCTGCTTGACCCTCGTCACAGCGCTTTGTTATAAAAGTCGTTCGCGCGCATCAAAGATTTGTCTTCCGCGCACATCAGTATTCCGCAGTAGCTCAATGGCAGAGCATTCGGCTGTTAACCGAAGGGTTGTAGGTTCGAGTCCTACCTGCGGAGCC
>Ga0137403_10002247_pt1 | contig 23758 bp, 21 predicted proteins | sample CZOMad2_1_16fung_FD_122057 | JGI IMG/M metagenome (GOLD analysis project Ga0137403, IMG submission 122057) | Vadose zone soil fungal communities from Angelo Coast Range Reserve, California, USA - CZOMad2_1_16fungal (Hybrid Assembly) | ecosystem: Environmental > Terrestrial > Soil > Vadose zone...
CCGGCCTCGACGAGCTGACGACCGCAGGGGTGACGACCGTGGCGTCGCTCGAGGACGGCGAGGTCGAGACCTTTGAAATTGTCGTCGAGGATGTCGGATTGCCGCGGGCACGGCTCGATGATCTGCGCGGCGGCACGCCGCAGCACAACGCCACCCTGATGCGGGATTTGCTCGCCGGTGCGGGCGGCCCGCTGCGCGACATCGTGCTATTGAACAGCGGGGCGGCCCTGCTGGTCGCCGGGCAGGTACCCGACCTCGAGAGCGGCATCGAGCGAGCCGCCCGATCACTCGATTCGGGCGCGGCACGGCGCGTATTGCACGACCTCGTTACCCGCACCAATGCGCCGGTCGAAGCCGAGGCAAGTGCGGAATGAAGGACGTGCTCGCCGAAATCTGCACCACAAAGCGCGCCCATGTCGCGCAGGCCAAGGCCGTGCTTTCCGAGCACGCGCTGCTCGCCCGGCTCGCCGATGCGCCGCCGCTGCGCCCCTTCGCGGCAGCGCTCGAGCGCCATCTCGCCGAGGGACGCTATGGTCTGATCGCCGAGATCAAAAAGGCCTCGCCGAGCGCCGGGCTGATCCGCAGCGATTTCAACCCGTCCGCCTTGGCACGGGCCTACGCGGCCGGTGGGGCGAGCTGTCTCTCGGTGCTGACCGATGGGCCATATTTCCAGGGCAGCGACGACGATCTGCGGGCGGCGCGCGGAGCGGTTCAATTGCCGGTGCTGCGTAAGGATTTCATCCTCGACCCGTACCAGGTTCTTGAGAGCCGCCACGTCGGTGCGGATTGCGTCCTGCTGATCATGGCGGCGCTGTCCGACCCGCTGGCGTCCGAGCTGGCGGCAACGGCGGCCGAACTCGGGCTCGACGTGCTGGTCGAGGTGCATGACGGGGCCGAGCTCGACCGCGCATTGCGCCTCGGAGTGCGGATGATCGGCATCAACAACCGCAATCTGAAGACGCTGCAGACGGATCTCGCCACGACCGAGAGGCTGGCCCCCGAGGTGCCCGGGGACCGCCTCGTTGTCGCCGAAAGCGGGATCCGCCGGCCCGAGGATCTCGACCGCCTCGCCGCCGCCGGGGCGCGGTGTTTTCTGGTCGGCGAAACTCTAATGCGCGAGCCCGACCTCGCCGCAGCGACGCGACATCTGCTGGGTCTCGCGGCGGAGGGGCCGGCCTTCACGCATCTCGACGCGGAGGGCCGCGCGCGGATGGTCGACGTCTCGGACAAAGCGGAGACCGACCGGGTTGCGGTCGCCGGCGCCCGCGTCGTGATGCGTCCGGAGACGCTCGAGCGCATCCGCGCGGGCGACGTCGCCAAGGGCGACGTGCTCGCTGTCGCACGGCTCGCCGGTATCATGGCGGCCAAGCGCACCGCGGAGCTGATCCCACTGTGCCACCCGCTCGCTCTGAGCTCGGTAGGGGTCGATCTCGTCTGCGCGCCTGAGTGCTCGGCCGTCGAGATCACCGCGACCTGCCGACTGCGCGGGCGCACCGGGGTCGAGATGGAAGCGCTGACCGCGGCGGCTGTCGCCGCCCTGACTGTTTACGACATGTGCAAGGCCGTCGACCGCGCGATGGTCGTCACCGATCTGCGCCTGTTGCGCAAATCGGGCGGGCGGTCGGGGGACTGGGAGGCAGAGCCGTGATTTCCGTCGAAGAAGCGCTGGCGCGTTTGTTGGAGCCGCTCACCGCACTGCCGCCCGAGCAGATATCACTGGTCGACGGGTTGGGGCGCGTCCTCGCCGAGGATGTCGCCGCACGCCGCACCCAGCCGCCGTTCGCCGTCTCGGCGATGGACGGCTATGCCGTGCGCTCCGGGGATCTGGATCATATCCCGGTCGAGTTGCGCATCGTCGCCGAGGTGCCGGCCGGGGCCGGGTTCGGCGGGCATGTCGGCGCCGGCGAGGCGGCCCGCATCTTTACCGGAGCGCCGTTGCCGGCGGGCACCGACACGATCGTCATCCAGGAGGACACCGAGCGCGACGGCGACCGGGTCCGGGTGCTGGAGGGCGCGCCGCGCGGCCGCTATGTCCGCCGCGAAGGGCTCGATTTCGCCGAAGGCGAAATCTTGGTGCGTGCAGGGCGGCGGCTAACGGCGCGCGACATCGGTCTCTTGGCAGCGATGAACCGGCCGTGGCTCTTCGTCCACCGCCGGCCGCGCATCGGCATCCTGTCGACCGGCGATGAGATCGTCATGCCGGGCGATCCGATCGGGCCTCACCAAATCGTCAGCTCGAACAGCCTGTCTCTTGCTGCCTTTGTCGCCGCCTGCGGTGCCGTGCCGGTATCGGCCGGCAACGCGCCGGATGATCCCGAGGCGCTGCGCCGCATCGCCGCGGCGACGAGCGGGGTCGACCTCTTGGTGACGACCGGCGGGGTATCGGTCGGCGAGCATGATCTGGTGCGCGAGGCGCTGGCCGCGGACGGGTTCGAGCTCGATTTTTGGCAGATCGCGATGCGGCCGGGGAAACCGCTGATGGTCGGACGCTATCGCGGAACGCCGATGGTTGGCCTCCCCGGCAATCCGGTTTCGACCCTGGTCTGCTCTCTGCTCTTTCTGAAGCCGGCGCTCGACCGCCTGAGCGGTGCGGCCGCTGAGACGGAAACACCGGCCACCGCTCGGCTCGGCAGCGCACTCCCCAAGAACGACAGGCGGCAGGATTATCTCCGCTCGCGCCTCGTCCAGGCTGCCGACGGCGGGCTCGAAGCCATCCCGTTCGAGGTGCAGGACAGCTCGATGATGCGAATCCTCGCCGCCGCCGATTGCTTGGTCGTCCGCCCGCCTCACGCCCCCGCTGTCGCGGTCGGGACCGTGGTGCCGATCGTTCGATTCCCCGGTGGGGCGCTGCCGATCTGAGCCACCCTGCCGATGCTTGACGGCGGGGGCGAACGCAAGTAGAACATAGGCTGGCGTTTAGGATTCGTTCCGCATCGCGGAATCGGGGGTGCCATGCTCACCAAGAAGCAGCGCGAACTGCTGGTGTTCATTAACCAGCGGCTGACCGCGACGGGTGTCTCGCCGTCCTTCGACGAGATGAAGGACGCGTTGTGCCTCAAATCGAAATCCGGAATCCACCGGCTCGTCGGCGGGCTCGAGGAGCGCGGTTTCATCCGGCGGCTGCCGCATCGTGCCCGAGCGTTGGAGGTGGTGAAGCTGCCCGAGGAAAGTGCTGTCGCGGCGCCGGCTGAACGGGCGCGCTTTTCGCCGACGGTCATTCGCGGCGATTTCACCGGCTCTTTGCCGGGTGCGCCGGTCGCTCCGGACGTCGAAGCGGTCGATCTGCCGCTCTACGGCAGGATCGCCGCGGGCACCCCGATCGAGGCGCTGCGCGATCAGAGCACCACGGTCGGAGTGCCGACGAGCCTGCTCGGGCGGGGCGGCGAGCACTATGCGCTTCAGGTCGCCGGCGACAGCATGATCGATGCCGGGATCCTCGATGGCGACACGGTCATCATCCAACGCAGCGACACTGCAGAAAGCGGTGCGGTCGTCGTCGCGCTGATCGACAACGAGGAAGTCACCCTGAAGCGGTTGCGCCGCCGCGGCGCCTCGATTGCGCTCGAACCGGCCAACAAGTCGTACGAGACCCGCATCTTCGGACCCGATCGCGTCAAAGTGCAGGGCCGTCTCGTTGCCCTGATGCGGCGCTTTTAGGGAGCCGCTCAAATTTCGGGTTGAGGAGTGAGTGCGGGAGGAAACGATGCATGGATTGATGTCGGATCGGCCGCTCCTCGTATCTGCGATCCTCACGCATGCCGGCCTTTATCACCGCGATACCGAGATCGTATCGCGAACCGTCGAGGGGGCGATCCATCGCTATACCTATGCCGAGGCCGAGCGCCGGTCCAAGCGCCTCGCCCGCGCATTGCTGAGGCTCGGCATCAAGCCCGGCGACCGGGTGGGCACTCTTGCGTGGAATACCTTTCGCCATTTCGAGCTTTATTACGGCATTTCGGGCATTGGCGCCATTTGCCACACGATCAACCCGCGGCTGTTTGATGAGCAGATCGTATACATCGTGAACCACGCCGCGGACCGGCTTCTGTTCGTCGACACGACCTTTCTTCCCTTGCTCGCGCGCTTGGCTCCGAGCCTGCCGGCGGATAGCCGGATCATCTTGATGACCGACGAGGGGAACCAGCCGCAAACCAACTTGCCGGTACTTGCGTGCTATGAACGGTTGCTTGCGGACGACGAAGACGACTTCGCATGGCCTGAGTTCGACGAGCGGACTGCCGCATCGCTCTGTTATACGTCCGGAACCACAGGCAATCCGAAGGGCGCGCTCTATAGCCACCGCTCCACGGTGCTGCACGCATTGGGTGCTTCGTTGCCGGATGTAATTCCGGCCTCGGCGCGGGATACGGTTTGCCTCGTGGTGCCGCTGTTTCACGCCTGCGGCTGGGGCGTCGCCTACACCGCGCCGATGAATGGGGTGAAGCTTGTCCTCCCAGGCCCGCGCCTAGATGGACCCAGCCTCTATGAGCTATTCGAAACCGAAAGGGTGACCGTGAGCCTCGGTGTGCCGACCGTCTGGCTCGCCTTCGAGGCATATCTCTCGGCTGACGGTCGGCAATGCTCGACACTGCGTCGGCTGGTCTGCGGCGGGTCAGCGGTGCCGCCGTCATTGATGGAGGCGTTCGAACGCCAAGGCATCGAGTTGGTGCACGCCTGGGGGATGACTGAAATGAGCCCGCTCGGGACTGTCGCTGCCCTGAAGGCCGATCATTTCCGTCTCGATCCCGACGCGCAGCGCGCGGTCAGATTGAAGCAGGGCCGACCACCCTTCGGTGTCCAGTTGAAGATCGTCGACGATAATGGCCGGGCGCAGCCGCATGACGGCAAGTCGATGGGCGAGCTGCTGGTGCGCGGCCCATGGATTGTCAGGGGCTATTTTAAAGATGCCGAAGCGAGCGGGACTGCGGTCGACAGTGACGGCTGGTTTCATACCGGCGACGTCGCGACGATCGATCCCGACGGCTACATGCAGATCACCGATCGCCGCAAAGACGTAATCAAATCGGGCGGCGAATGGATAAGCTCGATCGACCTGGAGAACGCGGCTGTCGCGCATGACGATATCGCCGAGGCCGCGGTGATCGCCGTACCCCATCCCCGCTGGGGCGAGCGGCCCTTGCTGATCGTGTCGTCGCGGCCGGGCAGGAGGCCGGACCGTGGCGAATTGATCGGGTTTCTCAGCCAGCAGTTTCCGCGCTGGATGCTGCCGGACGACGTGGTGATCGTCGACGAGCTTCCCCACACAGCGACAGGCAAGCTGATGAAGACCCGCCTGCGCGAGATGTTTCGGGACCACGAGCTGCCCGATCGTTGATATTGGCTCGGCTGCTCCCCATCCTCCGGGAATGACCGTTACCGTCCGTTTTGCCCCCTCGCCGACCGGCTTTCTGCACATCGGCGGCGCCCGCACGGCGCTCTTCAACTGGCTTTTCGCGCGGCACCATGGCGGCATCTTTCGGCTGCGCATCGAGGATACCGACCGGACGCGGTCGACGCCCGCGGCGGTCTCCGCGATCATCGACGGGCTGGACTGGCTCGGTCTCTCCTGGGACGCCGAAATCCTCTACCAATCCGCCCGCGCCGCGCGGCATGCAGAGATCGCGCGGCAGCTCCTCGCCGCAGGCCGCGCCTATAATTGCTACTGCTCGCCGGCTGAACTCGAGGCGATGCGCGAGCGGGCCCGCGCCGAGCGGCGGTCGGTGCGCTATGACGGCACGTGGCGCGATCGCGATCCGGCCGAAGCGCCGCCCGGGGTACCGCCGGCGATCCGACTAAAGGCACCGCGAGAAGGCGCGACGACAATCCATGATCGCGTTCAGGGCGACGTGACCGTCTCGAACGCCGAGCTCGACGATCTGATCATCCTGCGGGCCGACGGCAGCCCGACCTATAATCTTTCGGTCGTAGTCGACGACCACGATATGTCGGTCACCCATGTAATCCGTGGGGACGACCACCTCAACAATGCCTTTCGGCAGACGCAGATTTACCGCGCTTTAAGCTGGCCGGTACCGAATTTCGCCCACGTGCCATTGATCCACGGGCCGGACGGTACCAAGCTGTCCAAGAGGCACGGCGCTCTGGGCGTGGATGCCTATCGTGAGCTTGGCTATCTGCCCGAGGCGCTGCGCAATTATCTACTCCGCCTCGGCTGGAGCCACGGCGACGAGGAGATCATATCGACCGAGCAGGCGATCGCCTGGTTCGACCTCGATGCCGTCGGCCGGGCACCTGCCCGCTTCGATTTTGCAAAGTTGGACAATCTCAACGGCCATTATATTCGGTTCGCCGAGGACGATCGATTGGCGGACTTAATCGCCGAGCGAATCGATAAAACAACGGGTTGGCCGTTGTCCGAGGCTGATCGAGCCCGGCTGCAGCTGGCGATGCCAGAACTGAAGTTGCGCCCAAAGACCCTGGGGGAATTGGTGGCCAACGCCCTCTTTTTTGTCACAAAGCGGCCTATCGCCTTGGATGATAAGGCGGCGAAGCTGCTTACCGGAGAAGCCCGCCAATTGCTTGCAGAGCTGTTGCACGCGCTCGAGCACGCCGTTTGGGAAGCCGGCTCGCTCGAACAGCAGGTCCGGAATTTCGCGGAAGGAAAGGGGATTGGGCTCGGCGCCGTGGCGCAACCTCTGCGCGCCGCGCTCACCGGGTCGGCGGCTTCGCCCGGTATCTTCTGGGTGATGGAGGTGCTCGGGCGAGCGGAAAGCCTCGGCCGGATCGCCGACGTAGCCGAGGCGGCGTGTACAATATAGTGGGCGGTTTGCATAGTGGGCGGTTTGCCAATCGCGTGCGAGAAGCCTATTTTTCTGGTCGAATCCGGCAACCGCCTGCGGGCACAGCGATAGAGGTGGATCGATGGACGGGAACAACATGGTCACCGGAACGATGACGTTGACCGACAACTCAACCGGAAAATCGGTCGAGCTTCCGGTGCTAGGCGGCACGATCGGGCCGCGTGTGATCGACATCCGCAAGCTGTACGCGCAGACCGGCCACTTCACCTACGATCCCGGGTTTATGGCCACCGCCGCCTGTCGCTCGAGCATCACCTACATCGATGGCGATGAGGGCATACTGCTCTACCGGGGATACCCGATCGAGGAGCTTGCCGCCAAGAGCGACTTCCTCGAGGTCGCCTATCTCCTGCTCAACGGGGAGCTGCCGACCGCCAAGGAGAAGGAGCAGTTCGTCTACGACATTACCCATCACACGATGGTGCACGAGCAGCTGACGACTTTCTTCCGCGGCTTCCGCCGTGATGCGCATCCGATGGCGGTCCTCTGCGGTGTCGTCGGTGCTCTCTCAGCCTTCTATCACGATTCGACCGACATCCATGACCCCTATCAGCGGATGGTCGCGTCATACCGGCTGATTGCCAAGATGCCGACAATCGCGGCCATGGCCTTCAAGTATTCTGTCGGACAGCCCTTCATCTATCCAAACAATTCGCTGAGCTACGCTGAAAATTTTTTGCATATGACCTGGGCGGTACCGTGCGAGGAGTACAAAGTCAATCCGGTCTTGGCGCGGGCGATGGATCGGATCTTTATCTTGCATGCCGATCATGAGCAGAATGCGTCAACCGCGACGGTGCGCAATGCGGGGTCGAGTGGGGCCAATCCGTTTGCCTGCATTGCCGCCGGCATCGCTTCCTTGTGGGGTCCGGCACATGGCGGCGCTAACGAGGCAGTGCTCAAAATGCTGGCTCGGATCGGCGACAAGTCCGGCATCAAGGAGTTCTTGAGCCACGTAAAAGACAAGAACGACCACGAACTCCTGTTCGGCTTTGGTCATCGGGTCTACAAAAACTACGATCCCCGTGCCCATGTGCTGCGCGAAAGCTGCCACGAGGTTCTCGACGAACTTGGGATAAAGGACGAACCATTGCTTGACCTCGCAATGGAACTCGAAAAAATTGCGCTCAACGACGATTATTTCATCAAGCGGAAACTGTACCCAAACGTTGATTTCTATTCGGGAATTATCCTCAAGGCAATGGGGTTTCCGGTTTCGATGTTTACCGTTCTCTTTGCCATCGCGCGCACCGTCGGCTGGGTCGCACAATGGACGGAGATGATCGAGGATCCGGATTCAAAGATCGGCCGTCCGCGTCAGTTGTTTACCGGTTCGGCCTCGCGTCATTACGTGCCGGTGGAGCGCCGGGGCTGACGCCCATCTCCCTCCCCGCCGGCAGATTTGCCAGCGGGGAGTCCCTAGGAGCGCTGGACCAGTTCGATCCGATAGCCGTCCGGATCCTCAATAAAGGCGATGACCGAACCGCCATGGGCCATCGGCCCGGCCGGGCGCGGGATCTTGACTCCAGCCGCGGCGAGACGCTCGCAAGTCTTGTAGACGTCTGGCACGCCGACCGCGAGGTGACCGAAAGCGCTTCCTAACGTATAGGGCTCGGCTTGGTCCCAGTTGTGGGTCAGCTCGATGACAGTGTTGTCGGCTTCGCCGCCATAGCCGACAAAAGCGAGAGTGAACTTCCCGCTTGGATAATCGCGCTTGCGCAGCAGCTTCATTCCGAGAAGTTCGGTGTAGAACTTCAACGAGGCATCGAGGTCGCGCACGCGGAGCATCGTGTGCAGCAGCCGAAATCTTTCGGTGCCGGCCATCGGTTTTGTGGCTTCGGCTGTTTCGGTCATCGCCATGATCGGTTCCTCCATAGGAAGACTGTGGTTGCCTAATCGCCGCCGGCGTGCGGCGATAATATCCAGGACCTCGTCAGCTGCGCGAAGGCTGGGTGGGACACCACCAGTTTCGAGCTGCCGCCTCGCTTCATCATACCCTTCGTAGTGTGCGGCGCGAACCCGTTCATTCCGAACGAGTTCAGCGACCGCAGCGGCTACGCGCTCGGGCGTGCAATTGTGCCCCAGCAGCTCGCAGACAAGCGGTCTGCCGACAAGAAGATTGATGAGGTTGACCTGCCGGACTTTGAGGATCCGGTCGAGAAATGCCTCGGTCAGCGGGTTGAGCCGGTATCCCACGACCATCGGCAGCCGGGCCAACGCCAGTTCGAGTGCGACCGAACCGGAGGCGGCGAGCGCCACCCTGCTGGCGGCGAAAGCGTCGTATTTGGCCTCGACCCGGCGGATGATGATCGGAGCTCCCGGCCAGGCCCGCGCCGCATCGGTAACCGTCGCCGCCACTGTGGCCACGGTGGGCACAGCTACACGGAAGGGGCCGATCTGTCTCTCCAAGCGCTCCAGTGCCGCGCCGAAAATCGGCAGCAGACGCATTACCTCTCCGTTCCGGCTGCCGGGCAGTACTGTAATCAGCAACTCATCCGCGGTGAGCCCGTGCGAGGTCCGAAACCGCCTCCCATCGCCCCGGTCGGCGCCGCTCTCGAGCACCGGGTGGCCGACATAGCAGCAGGACAGCCCGGCCCGTTCGAAATACGGCGGCTCGAACGGCAGCAAGGCCATCAAATGATCGTACCAGCGGGCCATCCGCCGGGCTCGGCCAGCACGCCACGCCCAGACCATTGGGGCGACATAGTGTATAAGAGGCAAGGTCTCGCCACTACTGCGCAGGCGGTGTGCAACGCGCCAGCTGAATCCCGAGCTGTCGATCGTCACGACGGCGTCAGGCCGGAGCGCCCGGATCGCCGCTACGGTTTCGCGCACACGCCGCAAAATAATCGGCGCCCGTGGCAAGACTTCGGCCACACCCGCCACGGCAATGTCGCTCAGCGGGACGAGGCTGGCGAGACCCTGCTCCTGCATTTGCTCACCGCCGATCCCGGCGATTCGGAGACTGCCCCCCGTACGCCGGGACAATGCAGCGATCAGCGCGCCGCCAAGGGCATCGCCGGACGGTTCTCCAGCAACCAGGAAAATGAAAGGCGGTCGGGATCCGCTCAAGAGCGACGAACGCCGACCAGGAACAGACCGGCTCGATCGGCGGCTCGGATGACCTGTTGGCGATCGAGTATGATGGTCGCGTCAGCCTCGACCGCGATGCCCAACAACCCGGTTTCCGCGGCGAGTTCGACAGTGCGGAGCCCGATCGTCGGCTGATCGGCACGGCGTTCCTGACCCGGCTTCTCGATCTTGATGAGCACCCCGCCAGGCCCTTCGCGCCGCAAGGTGGCGCACCGCTTCAGAAGTGCGTCGGTGCCCTCGATCGCTTCGACACCAAGCACGAGTCCTTGCTGTACGATCACGGCCTGCCCGATGTCTAGTGCGCCCAAGGTCTGCGCGATCCGCAAGCCGTGCTCGATATCGGCCTGCGATTGCTCGTTCGGCCGGATGGCGCCGAGCGGGCCTTCGCGCGCGATCTCGGGGCCAAGCAGCTGGTCGGCCCCAATCACGCGAAAACCCTCGTGCTCAAGTTCGGCAACCACGGCCGACAGCAAACTATTGTCGCCGAGCGCGCGATAGCCGATACGGGCAAAAAGCTTGGCCGCACGCCGGTCCGGACGGAGCGAGAGGAGTGAAGGGCGTCGAATCCCCCCAGCCAGCACGAGTTCGGTCACGCTGTTTTCGCGCAGCAAGGCGAGACCTGTGGCGGCAGCGCCAAGGCGACACCAGGCATGCGGCACGCCGCGTACGATCTCCGGTTCGGCCTCTCCCTCGAGGGCGAGCACAAAGACATCTCGTCCGGCTGCACGACAACTTTCAATCAGACGCAGCGGCAGGCCCCCCTTGCCAGCCACGATGCCGAGCCTATTCGCCATTCGCCTCCTTGGGCTGGCAGATAGCACGGCTGGAATCGGCGCGGATGAATTCGAGGATATCTTCGACCGGAGCAATGCCGCCAAAACGCTCGGCGGTTTCGCTCACGCGATCGCTCAGCGTGCCGTCCGAGAAAAACAAAAATTGGTAGGCGTTGCGTAGGCTCAAGATATCATCACGGCTGAAGCCGCGTCGCTGCATCCCGATAATGTTGAGCCCGCAAAGGCGCGCTCGCTCCCCCATCACCTGGCCATAAGGAATGACGTCCCGTTCGACGCCCGACATTCCGCCGATCATCGCGTGCCGGCCGATCCGGACAAATTGGTGGACCGCGCAGAGGCCGCCGAGAACAGCGTAATCTTCGATGACGACGTGACCGGCGAGAGTAGCGTTGTTGGCCATTACTACGTGGTTTGCGATCTGACAGTCATGGGCGATATGGGCGCCGACCATGAACAAGCAGTTGTCGCCGACCCGGGTCACCATCCCACCCCCAGTCGTTCCGGGGTTCATCGTCACGTATTCGCGGATCGTGTTGCCGCGCCCGATGACGAGTGCCGATTTCTCACCTCGATACTTGAGATCCTGCGGCTCTAGCCCGATCGCAGCAAACGGGAAAATTCGGGTGCCCTCGCCAATCGTCGTCCGGCCGTCGACGACGACGTGCGACACCAGCGTTACCCCAGCACCGAGCGAGGCATGCTCGCCGACGATGCAGTATGGCCCGACGGTCACTCCTTCGGACAGCATGGCTCCGGGGGCAACGATGGCCGTCGGATGGATCTGACGCATCTGGCGAATGTCTAATCGTTGAGGATCATCGCAGCAAAGACTGCTTCCGCCATCAGATTGTCGCCGACCTTCGCCCGGCCTTCGAACTTCCAAACATTGCCGCGATTTCGTTGCTTTACGACGTAGACATCAAGGCGATCGCCCGGAAAAACTGGACGTCGGAACCGAGCGCTGTCGACGCTCATGAAATAGACGAGCTTGCCCTCCGACTCGGGCCCGAGCGTATGAACGACAAGCACTGCCGCGGTTTGCGCCATCGCTTCGATGATCAGCACGCCCGGCATGACCGGGCGCGCCGGGAAATGCCCCTGAAAATAACCTTCGTTGATGGATACGTTCTTGATCCCGGTCGCCCGGTCGTTCGCCACCATGTCGACGACCTTGTCGATCATCAGAAAGGGATGGCGATGCGGGATCATTTCCATGATCCGCTGAACATCCACTTGTGTGACTTGCGGTTCGGTGCACACCGGAGCGACCATCACCGGTCTTTCTTCTTGGCGAGGCGTTGCAGTGCCGCGGTCTGCCTCATGAACTCGGGGAGTGGAACCGCCGGACTGCCGCACACCGTTTCGCCCGCAGCCACGTCGCGCATGATCCCGCTCTTGGCGGCGATGCGCGCACCGCGCCCGATATGGAGATGGCCGGCGAGCCCGCCCTGACCCCCGATCATGACGAAGTCGTCGAGTGTTGTGCTCCCGGAAATGCCAACCTGCCCGGCGAGAATGCAGCACCGGCCGAGAACGACGTTGTGCCCGATCTGTACCAGATTATCAATCATCGAACCCGAGCCGATCACGGTATCGCGACCGGATCCGCGGTCGATCGTGGTGTTCGCGCCGATGTCTACATCGTCGCCGATCACAACCCGCCCGAGCTGCGGCACCTTGATGGGACCGGTTGGATCGGGCGCGAAACCGAACCCGGCCTGGCCGATCCGCACACCGGGGTGCAGGACGACGCGCGATCCGATCAGGCAGTGGCTGAGTGTTACATTGGCACCGATTCGGCAGTCGTCGCCGATCACGACACCCGCCGCTATCACGACGTTGGCGCCGATCTGGCAGCGCCGTCCGAGTTCCGCACTTCGCTCGATGACGGCATTTGGTCCGATGTCGCAATCGTCCGGAACCAGGGCCGCTGGATCGATCAGCGCCGATGATGCCCGACCGGGAATGGCAGCTTGTTCGGGGTAGAACGCGCGGGCAATCAGGGCATACGCTTTGTACGGCGCATTGCTGAGGATCAGCGCCATCGCGGGCGGGGCCCGTTCGGCCGCCCACTGGTCGGCGATGACGGCGCCCGCCGCAGACTGAACAAATGCCTCGACGTATTTCCGATTCTCAAGAAAGCTTACCTCTTCGGGGCCGGCGGTCTCGAGCGGGCTCACATCATACAAAAGCCGCCCGCCCTCATCTGGACGGAGCAGTCTGGCCCGGCTCAGCTCGGCGAGCGCGCCGAGCGTGAAGGGCCCTGCCCGGCTGAAGAAGCGCGGATCGGCCATCGATCCCGATTACCCCGTAAGGCGTTCCTCATTTCTTCTTAGTTTTAGGATTCGCAGCGGCTGGGGCTCCTGCAGCCGGCGGAGTCGAGGCGCTGGCGCTGGGAGGTGGTGTCGGCGCGACAAAATTGACTGTGAGAGCCGGCATTTCTTCATCGAGCTTTTGGAGGACTTCATCTGTTACATCAAATCCTTGGTCGAATAATACAAGATCGGCTCGCTGAAATACTAGATTGGCCTTTCGTTGCTTTGCAATATCAGCAATAATCTTTATCATTTGTTCCTGAATTCTTTGGAGAGCATCGCCGTTTGACTTTTCGAGAGCTTGACGCTTGCCTTGAACGTTTCGCTCGAGCTCATTTACCTTCTGTTGGAAATCGCGCCCTTTCTGGTTCAAGGCTTCCGGTGAAAGGGAGGCCTGTTGTCGCTGCAGCGTGTCGCGCTCTGCGCGGAGTACCTCTTCCTGATGCGAAATCTCCTTCGTATATTCGCCCCGCTTCTGCTCAATTTGGCTGCGAACCATCTTCGCTGCTTTCGAGTTCTGCAACAGTGCCTGATAATCAACGACCATCACCGTCAGGTTCTGCGTTGGCGGCAGCTGTGGCGGAGACGCGGGCGCAGGGGGCGCAGGTGCAGGCGCGGGGGGCGCTTGCGCGACGGTACTGCCGAGAGGGGCGCAGACAAACGGCAGTAACAGCGCCGTGATCCGGAAATACAACACCAACATCAGAACCTCGTGCCGAAACTGACCCGAAAAATCTGGGTCTTGTCAAATGCCTCCTTGCGGATCGGATAGGCGAGATCAATTCGAATAGGACCGACCGGCGACTTCCACGACACGCCTACACCGGCGCTTGCACGGATCGCCGGCGATTGCTCGACCATCGGCTGCAACCCGCCTGTTGACGCCAATTGGGCGGGTGTCAGCACGATATTCGTTGGTTGGATGTGGTATAACGTACCGAAATCGGTGAAGACGCGTCCGCTCACCCCAAGTTCCTTGGGTAGACCCAATGGCACGCCCAAGGTGACCGACCCGAGATAGTACTTCTGGCCGCCAAGAGCATCATTGCTCACCGAATCGCGGGGTCCGATGCCAGCGCTTTGAAAGCCCCGTAGGTTATCACCACCAACAAAGAACCGATCCTGAATCAGCACCTGCTGACCGTTCCAGCCAAAGATGTAACCAGCTTCCGCAGTCAAGCTCAACACCCACTCCGGCAAGACAGAATAATAATACCCGAGATTTACTTTATTGCGTACATAGTCCACACCAAAGCCAACCCCTGCAAAGTCGTTTCCGAGAGAGGCGTAATAGCCGCCGGTCGGCTCCAGCCGATTATCGCGCCGATCGTACAGCAGAACCTGACCAATCTCAGAGGTTAGGTGCCGTCCCGCCTCGAGCACAATAAACAATGAGGTGTTGGATTGAAGATTGGTAATATTGTCCGACCGCGCAGTATACTTGAGCGTCTGGCGAAGATTTTCCGTAATTTGGTAACCGGTGCGGAGCGCGCTGCCATAGGAAAATTGCTGGTAAGGTGGCGTCACCCCGGAAAAAAAATTCGCAGTGGGGCTGGTTTTAATTTCGAAGATATCAATCCCAGCCGCGATATTCTTGTCAAGGAAATACGGCTCCGTGAAGCTTAGGTCGACCTGCTGAGAGCGTAGTGAAACGACGGCACCGATCCGCAAGTCTTGTCCTCGTCCAAGGAAATTTCGCTCGCGGACGTTGATATCGGCGAGCGGACCGTCGGTGGTCGAGAAGCCAACACCCAACGTTAGTTCCCCGGTCGACTGTTCCTCTACCTCGGCCGTCACGACCGTTTTGTCCGGCGCCGATCCTTGAGCATTCGTCACCTCTACTTTTTTGAAAAAGCCTAGGTTTTTGATGCGTTGTTGCGAGCGCTGCATCTTTGAGGTGTTGAAGGCATCGCCCTCGACCAGCTGGAACTCGCGGCGAACTACCTTATCGAGGGTACGCACGTTCCCGACGATGTCGATTCGCTCGACATAGACTTGGGGCCCTTCCTGGACGTCGAAAGTTATGTCAACCGTGCGATCTTCACGGTTGCGCGTGATATTAGGCTTGACCTCGACAAACGCGTAGCCTCGGTTACCAAGCGTATCTGTCAACAGGGAGATCGATTTTTCGACGGCATCGGCATCGTACCAATCGCCCGAATGGACAGTCAGCAACGGCAGCACTGCCTCGGGTGGCAAGTCCTTTAGCCTTATGTTAACGTCAATTTTGCCAAAGCGATATCGTTCACCTTCGTCGAGCGTGAACGTGATGATGAAGCCGTCCCGATCCGGGGTCAGTTCGGCGACTGCCGATACTACCCGGAAATCGGCGTACCCTTCGGTCAGGTAGAATTTCCGCAGCAGCTCGCGGTCATAGGTCAACCGATCCGGATCATAGCTGTCGTCAGTCGATAGAAATCGATACCAACGATTCTCCTTCGTCTGGAGCACCCCTCGCAGCTTGCTGTCACTGAACTTTCGGCTCCCGACAAAATTGATGCTCTTCACGCCGGTAAATTCGCCCTCATTGATTTCGAACACCAGATCGACCCTGTTCTCCGAGAGCTGGATCACCTTTGGTTCGACACTCGCCCCGAACCGTCCGCGCCGGCGATAGAGATCGAGGATACGCTTTACATCGTTCTGCACTCGGGTCCGAGTGTAGACGACGCGTGGACGCAGTTGTATCTCGGCGTTGAGGTCCTTGTCGTCGAGCTTGCGATTTCCCTCGAAGGCAATGCGATTTATGATTGGGTTCTCGACGACTTTAACCACCAGGGTATTACCGACCCGGCTAAGGTTGACGTCCGCAAACAGGCCGGTAGCAAATAACGCTTTGAGCGACTTGTCTACGCGCTCGTCGTCCCAGGCCTCCCCCGGCTGGATCAGCAGATAGGATCGAACAGTCTCAGGCTCGATCCGCTGAACTCCTTCGATGCGAATATCGCTGATCGTCCCACCACCCATCTGAGCAAGAGACGGACCACGCGCGGCGGTTTGAGCGTCGGCCCGCGGCGCCGAGCAAAGAACGCCAAGAACTATTGTGCCAAGCACGGCCCACAGCGCAGAGGCCCAACGGATACAATGCACACCACCCCCACCCGACATCAGTCCCCTGGATCTGCGATCGCCTCAGCTTACAACTTGAACCAACCCTTGATGCCGATATGGACAAGATCATTCCAGGTGGTGAAGACCATCAATGTGAGCACCAAAGCCAACCCGATTCGGAAGCCGTATTCCTGCGCCTTTTGGCCCAGCGGCCTGCCGCGAATCGCCTCGGCCGCGTAGAACAAGAGGTGACCGCCGTCAAGGATGGGAACCGGAAACAGATTGATTAATCCAAGACTCACCGACAGCAGCGCCATAAACGTAAGTACCGGTGCAATCCCGCCACGGGCGACTTCGCCCGACATTTGCGCTATCCGCAAGGGACCACCAAGTTCGTCGGTCGTACGGGTCCCTTTTACCATCTGCCACATCGCTTGGAGCGTCGAGGCTGACAGGTTCCAGGTTTCGCCGACAGCTTGGTAAAGCGCGGTCACCGGATCCCGTTTTATGTACTCCATCCCGCTCCGGGCGATGCCGAGCAAGCCAACCTCGTAGCGGTTGCCGAACCGGTCGGTTACTTCGGTTCGAGCCGGGGTGACTTGCAGCGTCAGCGTCTTGGTGTCTCGCCTTACGGCGATTGCCATCGCTACACCCGGGTTCATGCGAACCGCCTGCTGGACATCTTCGAACCGCGCGACGGCCTGTCCGTCGATGCTGAGGATCACATCGCCCGCTCGAATTCCACCCTGCTCGGCCGCGCTCCCCGGCTGCACTTGTCCGACCTCGGCGGGCGTATAAGGTTGGCCGAAGGTCATGAACAAAACGGTCAGGACGACGATGGCGAACGCGAAATTCGCCGCTGGCCCGGCGGCGACGATGGCGGCGCGCTGACCGAGTCGCTTGTAGTGAAACGAAGCGTTGCGCTCGCTTTGGGCCAGCCGACCCAGGCCGGGAAGGGGCTGGCCTGAACTCGCATCGCTATCGCCAAACATCTTGACGTAGCCGCCAAGCGGAATCGTGCTGAACTTCCATCGGGTCCCGGCGCTGTCCCACCAGCCGAATAATTCCGGGCCAAATCCGATCGAAAAAACGTCGATCCGTACCCCGTTCCAGCGCGCGATCGCGTAATGACCGAACTCGTGGACGAAGACGAGGACGGTCAACACGATTAAAAACCAGAAAGTGGTCCAGAGAAAGCTATAGAACCCGCCCTGCAGGAGCGTTTCTAGAATCATCATTGCCAACCCATTGATGCGGCGTCGCGTCGCGAAGCGTGAACACCTGAGAGCCGCGCGGCAACTTCCCGCGCCGTTATGTCGAGATTGTAGACGTCATCGAGGGATTCAAGTTTGCCCCCCGGCGTGCTCTCTAGAGTACGTTCTACCGTTTCGACGATGTCGAGAAACCCGATGCGCCCCTCCAGAAAAGCATGCACGGCGGTCTCGTTCGCCGCGTTCAAGACGGTCGGGCACCCGCCACCGCGTGTCAGCGCCTCCCGGGCAACGCGCAGGGCGGGGAAACGCTGTTCGTCGGGCGACTCGAAGGTCAAGCGGCCAACCGCCGCCAGATCGAGCCGTTTTGCCGGCGTCTCGATGCGGTCGGGCCAAGCGAGTGCGTAAGCGATCGGCGTGCGCATGTCGGGCGATCCGAGTTGCGCGAGCACCGAGCCGTCCCGATACACCACCGCGCTGTGGACGATCGACTGAGGGTGCACGACGATATCGATGCGCTCCAGCGACAGCGCAAACAGATGATGCGCCTCGATCACTTCCAGTCCTTTGTTCATCATCGTCGCGGAATCGACCGAGATCTTGGCCCCCATGCTCCAATTCGGATGCGCAACCGCCTCTTGCGGCGTCACGTCGCGCATCTCCTCGAATGTTCGCTCACGAAACGGCCCACCGCTCGCGGTCAGGATGATCCGCTCGATCGTCTCGCTATGGGCATGATCGAAGCACTGCCACACAGCATTGTGCTCGCTGTCGACCGGCAGCAAGGTTGCACCGTAGCGGCTCACTTCCTGCATGACCAGCGCACCGGCGCAGACGAGCACCTCCTTGTTTGCCAGGGCGACGATGGCCCCGCGCCGTATCGCGGCTAACGTCGGGCCAAGCCCCGCTGCACCGACGATCCCTGCCATCACCCAGTCGGCAGGACGCCGCGCAGCTTCCACCAGCGCCTCGGCGCCTGACGCTGCCTCGATACCGCTTCCTGCAAGCGCCTCCTTGAGCGCCGTATAATGGACGGGATCGCCGATCACGGCGAAGCGCGCGCGCAGAGTACGCGCTTGCTCGGCCAAACGTGCAGGGTTTCGGTTCGCGGTGAGCGCTTCCACCGCAAAGCCGTCGGGGTTGCGCAGCAACAGATCAACCGTGTTCCGTCCAACCGATCCGGTCGAGCCGAGGATCGTGACGCGGCGCACTCCGTTGCCGCCCGGCCCGCTGCTGTGGAGCGCGCTCATTGCCACGCCAGAATGCTTCGGCCGTCGATTAAGGTCAGCAGGGCGACCACCGGAACCACAGCGAGCAAACCGTCGAGCCTGTCAAGAAGTCCGCCGTGACCAGGTATGAGGCCGCTTGTATCCTTCACACCGAACCTGCGCTTGGCTAGGGACTCGGCAAGATCGCCGAACTGCTCGACAACCGCAAGGCCCGCGCTGATCAGGATCACAGGCAGAGCCGGAAAAATCCCAACACACGCCGCGGTAACCCACCCAGTCAGCGCCGCGCAGACCATGCCGCCGACAAGGCCGGCCCAGGTCTTCCCTGGGCTCCAACAGGGCGCCAAACGCGGGCCGCCGAGCGTCCTGCCGATTGCATAAGCGCCGACATCAGTGGTCCAAACGACGGCTAGGACCCAGAGGAGGGTCACTCGACCGACTGCACCTTCGCTCGCCAACCACAGCAGACAGACACAAGGAAGTGCCACCCAAAGCGCGCCGAGCGCCGTCCATCGCGGACTGGAATCGGCGTGCCTTCGCGCGGTCCAGAACACCGCGCCCGCCCCGACCAGGGCAGCCGCGATGGCGAGCCTGGTCCCCAGCAACGCCGCGGTCGCGACCACCGCAAGGACAACGCCGACAAGGACAACGCCGGTCTCACCAAAGCGGCCCTGTCGGCACAGCCGACCCCACTCCCAGGCCATCACGGCCGCGGCGAGCCCCGTCAGCAGCGGCAACCAGGGAGATCCGAACCAAATCGCCGCGATCGGCAGCGGCCCGAGCACCATCGCTGATCGAATACGCAACGGCAGGCGATCCAGCTCAGCGAGAGCCAACCGAGGCTCCGTACCGTCGTTCTCGGCCACAATAGTCATCGATCGCCTGTTCGAGATCATTCCTGGAGAAGTCGGGCCACAGAGTCTTGGTAAAGACGAGCTCCGAATAGGCGCACTGCCAAAGGAGAAAGTTGCTGATGCGCTGCTCGCCACCGGTGCGAATCAACAGGTCCGGGTCGGGAATATCCGCGGTAAATAGATGCCTTGCTAGGCAATCCTCGTCGACATCTTCCGCAGCTAGGCTTCCTCGCGCCACCTCAGCTGCGATCGCCTGCACGGCCGCCACGATTTCGGCGCGCCCACCATACGACAATGCGATCGTAAGGGTGATTTGGGAATTCTCCCGCGTCAGGGTTTCCGCGCGCGCGATCATCCCGACGATATCTGGGGCGAGGCGAGTGAGTTGCCCGATTACCTTTAAGCGAACGCCGTTGCGCTGCAATTCCGCGATCTCACCACGCAAATAATGGCGCAACAGCACCATCAGATCCTGCACTTCGGCGGAAGGGCGCTTCCAATTCTCCGATGAAAATCCGAAGAGCGTCAGATAGGGGATGCCAAGCTCACCCGCGGCGGTGACGGTGCGCCTGACCGCCTCCGCGCCGCTCCGATGGCCGGCAATGCGCGGCAGGCCGCGGGCCTTCGCCCAGCGACCGTTGCCGTCCATGATGATCGCAATGTGTCGCGGCAGCGCCCGCGGCACCGGGGCGGTGCTGGTCAGATCCGTCATCAGACCTGCAAGATCTCTTTGTCCTTTTGCGCCAGCGCTTCGTCTATGCGTCGGATGTAGTCGTCGGTCAGGTTCTGGATCTCGTGCTGCAGCTTGCGTTGCTCGTCCTGCGAAATCTCGGCACCTTTCTCTCGTCGCCGGAGCACCTCGATACCGTCGCGGCGCACGTTGCGGACCGACACGCGGGCCTGCTCGGCATATTTCGCCGAGACGCGCGTCAGTTCGCGGCGCCGCTCTTCGTTGAGATCGGGGATCGGCACCCGAATCACTTGACCCTCGGTCTGGGGATTAAGCCCAAGCCCGGCCTCCCGGATCGCCTTGTCGACCGCCTTCACCATCGCGCGGTCCCATACCTGAACCGTGATCATCCGAGGCTCCGGTACGCTGACATTGGCGAGCTGGTTGATCGGCAAGGTGCCGCCATATGCGGACACGGTGACCGGCTCGAGCAGGCTCGCCGAGGCACGACCGGTGCGCAATCCTCCAAATTCCTTGCGCAATACCTCGCTCGCGCCATCCATGCGGCGCCGCAGATCGGTGAGCAAAGAATCTTCCGTCATGGCCTTCCTTCCCTGTTGCCGCCTCTAATCTGGTTCCTTGATGATCGTATACCGCCCGCGGCCGCGGACTATCTCGGCAAACCCACCGCTTTCGAAAAGGGAAAACACCAGGATCGGAATGCGATTCTCACGTGCCAACGAAATCGCCGACGCATCCATCACCTGCAAGTCACGTGACAAAACATCGAGATAGCTGAGCCGGTCGAGCCGCACCGCACCCGGCACCTGGTTGGGGTCGGCATCGTAGACGCCATCGACTTTGGTCGCCTTCAGGAGCGCATCGCATCCCATCTCGGAAGCCCGGAGTGCCGCCGCGGTGTCCGTCGTGAAGAATGGGTTCCCGGTCCCTGCCGCGAAGATCACCACCCGCCCCTTTTCAAGATGGCGCAACGCCCGGCGTCGAATATAAGGCTCGCAGATCGCCTGCATCGAGATCGCCGACTGCACGCGGGTCGTAACACCGCGCTGCTCGAGTGCGTTTTGCACGGCGATGGAGTTAATCACCGTCGCCAGCATACCCATATAATCGCCCGATGCGCGCTCCATCCCGATGGCGCTGCCCGATATGCCACGGAAGATGTTGCCGCCGCCGATCACCAAGCACAACTCGACGCCGAGCGCGTGTACCGGTGCGATCTCGTCCGCTATCCGGGCCAGCATCCCGGGGTCAAGGCCATATTCCCGGGCGCCCATCAGCGCCTCACCGGAGACCTTCAACAGAACGCGGCGGTACCTGAGATCGGCTGACATGAGGCCTACGCTGATCCGTTCAGACGATCCCGTTTCGCGATAGACCAAGGATACACCAAAAGGACCTTTCCGCAGCCTCTTTCGATGTTCACCCGCCTCCTGAGGTCACCTCCGACCTTCAGAGACCGCCCGAGGCCAACGCTGCATGCCGCAGATCGATGCGGCGCCTCAGCTCTTGAGCTGAGCGGCCACCTCCGCCGCAAAATCGGGACGATGGCGGTCAATTCCCTCGCCAAGGGCAAAGCGCGCAAAGCCGGCGACGCGAATCGGCGTCCCGATCGACTTTCCCGCTTGCTCGACGACACCGGAGATCCGAGTTTTCTGGTCGATGACAAAGATTTGCTCGAGCAAAACGACTTCCTCGTAAAACTTGCGCAGCCGCCCATCAACCATCTTCTCGATGATCTCATCCGGCTTCCCGCTCGCCCGCGCCTGCTCGCGCAGGACCCCGCGCTCCCGGTCGAGCGCGGATTGCGGTACCGAGGCGATGTCGAGATAAAGCGGGGTTGCCGCGGCGATATGCATGGCCAGCTGCTTGCCGATGCCCGCTAGCTGGTCAGCGCTGGCGCGCGACGCCAGGGCCACGATGACGCCGATCCTGCCGATGCCCGGGCCGAGCGCGTTATGGACGTAAGAGAAGACAGCACCTTCTTGGATCGCCAGCCGCTGCAGCCGGCGCAATACCAAATTCTCTCCAATCGTCGCGATCAGGTGTGTCAGTTGGGCCTCGACCGTTCGACCCGAGCTCGGGAAAACAGCCTCTCTGAGCGATGCCATCTCGCCGTCGCCGTCGAGCGCGAGTTCGCTCACACCCGTGACGAAAGCTTGAAATTCTTTATTGCGCGCCACAAAGTCGGTCTCGGAATTGACTTCCACGACCGCGCCGACCGGCCCGCTCGTTGCCATCCCGATGAGCCCTTCGGCGGCCACGCGTCCGGCCTTGTTGGCGGCCGCTGCCAAACCCTTCTTCCTAAGCCAGTCGACGGCCGCTTCGATATCTCCGCCGCTGTCGCCCAGCGCCCTCTTGCAATCCATCATCCCTGCGCCAGTTTTTTCACGCAACTCCTTGACCAGCGCCGCGGTTACCTCCGCCATCGGTATTCCTCTCGTCTATGCGCCGGCGGCCGCAGCTGCCTCTGCTTCGCTCGGCGGCGTGCCGTCGAGCCCGCCATCCGCTTCCTCGTCTCCGGCGGCCTGCTCCCCAAAGTCCATCTCGGGAAGATCTGCGCGGGCACCGACGTCGACCCCGGAAGCCGCGAGTTCGGCCTGCAATCCATCGAGCACCGCGCCCGAAACCAGATCGCAATAGAGTTGGATTGCGCGCATTGCGTCGTCGTTTCCCGGGATCGGATAAGCGATGCCGTCGGGCGAGGAGTTTGAGTCGAGAATCGCCACGACCGGGATACGAAGCGTATTTGCCTCGCTAACGGCAATCGCTTCCTTGTTGGTGTCGATGACGAAGAGGATGTCGGGCAGCCCTCCCATCTCCTTGATGCCGCCGAGCGCCCGTTCGAGCTTGTCGCGGCCGCGCGTCAACTCCAGCAATTCGCGCTTGGTCAGCCCGCTCTGGTCCTGGGCGATCCGCTCTTCGAGCTCGCGCAGCCGCCGGATCGAGCCCGAAATCGTCTTAAAGTTGGTGAGCATTCCGCCGAGCCATCGGTAGTTCACGTGATACTGGCCGCACCGTTTGGCGGCCTCGGCAACCGGCTCTTGCGCCTGGCGCTTGGTGCCGACCAGCAGGACACGACCGCCGCCGGCCACAACGTCGCGGATTGCCTGCAGCCCTTGGTGCAGCATCGGCTCGGTTTGCTCGAGGTCGATGATATGGATCCCGTTTCGGACGCCGAAGAGGTAGGGCGCCATCTTGGGGTTCCATCGGCGGGTGTGGTGGCCGAAATGAACGCCTGCTTCGAGGAGCTGGCGCATTGTCGCTGTCGGAATCGGCATCGTCGGTCCTTTTTCCGGTTGGGCCGCCGCAGGGAACACCAGCGCCCCGTGAGTCGCGGAGGCTGCCGGCACCGGAACAGTCGTCGTATCCAGACGGCGACCGCGGCCCTGCGTGAGGGATGGCAGACTACTTACGGTGTCGTGGACCCATTGGCAACCCTGGCAGAGCGCGATTCACCAACCTACTCCTTGCGCGTCTCGGTAACGGATGTCACCTCCGGTACGGGAGCAAGCAAGGCGGGGGATCCATGAACCGACGGCTCAGCGCCGCAATCGCGGCGATGGCGCTGGCTTCGGCCGCCGGCGGTGCCGCCAAGACGCCGGTGGCTGCGCAATCCTGGCCACATGACGAGCTCAGCTCGGCAGGCTTCCGCGGCGCCACCATTCAGCCTGATCCCGGAAGATCTAGGAACCCAAACCT
>Ga0137403_10002248_pt1 | contig 23757 bp, 26 predicted proteins | sample CZOMad2_1_16fung_FD_122057 | JGI IMG/M metagenome (GOLD analysis project Ga0137403, IMG submission 122057) | Vadose zone soil fungal communities from Angelo Coast Range Reserve, California, USA - CZOMad2_1_16fungal (Hybrid Assembly) | ecosystem: Environmental > Terrestrial > Soil > Vadose zone...
GTGCAGCAAGCGACGAAGTTCGAACTCGTCATCAACCTCAAGACCGCCAAGGCGCTCGGCCTGACGATCCCGCCGTCGCTGCTGAGGCGGGCGGACGAGGTCATCCAATGATGGACCGGCGCGCGTTCCTTGCTGGCACGGGTGCGGTGCTCCTCGCTGCGCCGCTCGCCGCCGAGGCCCAGCAGGCCGGGAAGATTCCCCGCATCGGTTTTCTGTTTTTCGGCTCTCTTGGACCCTCGCGAGAACTCGATGCCTTCCGGCAAGGGTTGCGTGAGCTCGGTTACGCCGAGGGGCAGAACATTGCCGTCGAGTACCGGTTCGCACGCGGGGAGATCGAGCGACTGCCCGAGCTTGCGACCGAGCTGGCCCGTCTCAAGATGGACGTTCTCATCACCCCGGGTACGGCAGCGGCTCTGGCCGCCAAGCGGGCGACGACCACGATTCCGATCGTCTTCGCGGGCGTTGCCGATGCCGTTGGTGCCGGGCTCGTCACCAACCTCGCGCGACCGGGTGGGAACATTACGGGGTTGACGAGCATCAGTGCCGAGCTCGGCGGCAAACGCTTGGAGCTCCTCAAGAAAGTGGCCCCCAGGGCCTCGCGCGTGGCGGTCCTCTTCAATGCGGCCGATCGGTCCAATGTGCTCGTTTTGGAGCAGCTCCAGGAATCGGCGCCGACCCTGGGCCTCACTCTGCAACTGCTCGAGGTGCGAGGACCGGGCGAGTTCGAGGGCGCCTTTGGCGCGATGACCCGGCAGCGTGCCGATGTGATGTTCGGCGCCGCGAGCGTTTTGACGTTCGCACACGCAACGGTTCTCGTGGACCACGCCGCCAAGCGCCGGATACCGGCAATGTGGGGCCATCGCCAGTTTGTCGACGCCGGCGGCCTCATGTCGTACGCGGTGAACTTTTATGACCAGATCCGACAGACTGCCATTTACGTGGACAAGATCCTCAAGGGCGCCAAGCCGGCCGACCTGCCGGTCGAGCAACCCACCAAATTCGAGCTGGTCATCAACCTGAAAACCGCCAAGGCCCTCAGCCTGACGATCCCGCCGTCGGTGCTGGGGCGGGCGGATGAGGTCATTCAGTGATCGACCGCCGCACGTTCCTCGCTGGCACGGGTGCGGTGCTCCTTGCCACACCGCTCGCCGCAGGGGCGCAGCAGGCAGGGAAGGTGTGGCGGATCGTGACCATGCAGGAGGATTTCACGTCTTCCCCCCCCTTGGGCCAGGGGCCCTTCTTCGATCGGATGAGAGAACTGGGCTGGGTCTACGGGCAAAACTTCGTTATGGAGCGTCGCACTTGGGGTGATCAGATCGAGCGGGTTCCCGACCTGGCCGCCGAGGTGATCCGATCGGGCGTGGACGTCTTCATCGTTCCTGGTGAGGGGGCCGCTCGGCCTGTGCAGCAGGTAACACGCACGATCCCGATCGTCACGTCTACGGCGGCCGATCTCGTGCAGAACGGCCTCGCGGCCAGCCTCGGCCGCCCTGGCGGCAACGTCACCGGTGTCCAGACCCTGACGAGGGATCTGGTTGGCAAGCAATTTTCGCTCCTGAAGGAAGCGAGCCCAGGTCTTTCGCGATCAGGTTTCCTCATCCCCGAATTTAGCAGCGAGGCCGGCCGGAAGTTCCTGCAGGCAACGATCCGCGAGGCGGAGGCCAGCGGAAAGGAGCTGGGCATTCGCCTCCAGATCGTAGTAGTTCGTCGCGCCGAGGATTTTGATACGGCATTTTCTGCGTTCCGAGATCAGCGCGCGCAAGGAATCCTCGTCTTGCGCACCCCGTTCATCTTCGCTCACCGAAAGACCATAGTGGCCCTCGCCTTGAAGCATCGACTCCCAACGATTTCGGAGATATTTTCCTTCGCCAGGGAAGGGGGCCTCATGTCTTACAGTTTCGACCCCCGCGACATCAGTCGTTTGATGGCTGAGACCATCGACAAGATTCTGCGAGGGGCGAAGGCCAGCGAGATACCCATTCAACAACCGACGACGTTCCAGTTCGTCATCAACCTCAAGACCGCCAAGGCGCTCGGCCTGACGATCCCGCCGTCGGTGCTGGGGCGGGCGGATGAGGTCATCCAGTGACCACCCGGCGGGCGTTCATAGGCACGCTAACGTCGACTATCGTCGCGTTCGCCTGCTCCACGGTGAAGAACACCCCAGCGCAGGACGAGGCGTGGAGCCGCTGGACGGCGTGCCGCAGCCAGGTGCCCGGCGCGGAGATCCGGAACGTGCAGCTCGACGGGCGGATCAGTTTCTGGGCCAACGGAGCCTTCCAGGGGCGGTCCATGCTCGACTGTCTGGCGCGAGCGGGAACGAATGGCCCGGCCCTGCCCGAGGCCACCTACGCGACCTGGCCCGGCGGTGCGTGATCGCCCGCGCTCATTCCGCGAAAGAATGGCCGCACGCTTGCGCGTCTAGCGCACGTTTAAAGCCCCGAAGGTCTTCGGCAGCCCCTGCGGGCACCGCCTCGAGGGCACGGCGCAGAGCTGCGAGGCGCACCGGGAGCCGGATCGAGAGAAATAGTCGTTGGCTCGCTGCCCGAGTGAGTGACTCGGGATGTTCGGAACAAAAACTCTGAGAAGGCAGCCGCCACAGCCAGAGAACCAACATCCCCCGGCTGGGGGCCGTCCTCGCGCTCTGGAGCGACCTTGGCTCGAATCGGCGCTCACCAACTCCCCTGCGCTCACCGCCAAGACTCACACGTCCTGTCATCGTATCGAGTGTTCGACGCCACAAGCTCGGCAACTCACAAGAACAGCACGCAGGCGAGCGAACAAGAGGGCGGCGCGCTTGGGCGCTCCTGTTACTTTCTGCTACGCGCGAGAGCCCTCAAACGAAGGGCTAAGCGAGCTCGGGAATGATCCAGCTGGCCTGCTTGCCCGACACCACGCGCTGGATATTGTCGAAGCCGTTACGGAAGCGCGCCGTCCAGTTCTCCCACGTCGGCCCCGCGGAGTGCGGCGACAGCGTGACGTTGGGCAGGGCGAAGAGCGGATGGTTCGGCTTCGGGGGCTCCTCCACGAAGACGTCGAGGCCGGCGCCCGCGATCTGCTTCTGGGTCAGCGCGCGATGGAGAGCGTCTTCGTCCACCACCGGCCCGCGGCACGTATTGACGAGAATGGCCCCCGGCTTCATCAGGCCAAACTCACGGGCGCCCATCATGTTGCGCGTCCCCTCCGTGAGGGGTACGTGCAGGCTGACCACGTCCGAGGTGCGCAGGAGCTCCTCGAGAAGCACGAAGCGTGCACCCAGTGCGTCCTCCTGGTCCTCGTTCAGGCGCACGATGTCGTAGTACTGGATCTTCATGTCGAAGGCGGCGGCCCGCCGCGCGACCTTCTTGCCGATATTGCCCAGGCCCACGATGCCCAACGTCCGCCCCGCGAGCTCGTACACGCGCGTCTCGTCCGGCTTGCCCGCGCGCCATCTTCCCGCCGCCACGTCGTTGTGAAAGCGGACGAGCCGCTTCTCGACGGCGAGCATGAGCATGATGGTGTGCTCGGCTACCGCGATGGCGTTGGCCCCGCCGTTGTTGGAAACGGGCACGCCCGCCTTCCGGGCCGCCTCCACGTCCACGTGATCGTAGCCGGCGCTCAGGAGCTGGACGAGGCGCAGCTTCGATGCGGAGCGGAAGAATTCGCCGCCCATCTGGCGGGCGAGGCCGAGATAGAATTCGGCGTGGGGCGCCGCTTCGTAGAATTCCGGCGAGCCGATGTCCGCCACCACGAGCTCGAAGCCCGGGGGGGTGAGATTCCTGGCGATCTCCATGACCGCTTCGGGCTGCTTGGGAGCGAACAGGATCTTGGTGGCCATGGAGGTCTCCTCTCTCACTGTTGCTGAAGGGGGATGGTCGCCGTCATACACGGCACGTTCCCGTGGACTTTCGTGGTGTGCCCCTGCCCCGTGGTGTCCTCGACCAGCCGTGCATCGCCGGGGCCGAAGATGTGCTTGGAGCCGTCGCCCAGCCCGATCTCGAGCTGACCCGAGAGGATGATGACGAACTGACGGCGTGGCGCGGGATGCCAGTCCTGGAAATTCCCGGCGGGGCTTTCGCGGAAAGATATCTGGGTGGTGGCCAGTCCTTTGCTCCAGTCAGGGGTCTTGGCCAGGGGGATGGGCTCGACATGGGACTTCCCGTCAGCGCCTGTATAGAGCCGGAACAGCGGCATGATGGTCGTCCTCCTCGGGTCGGAGTGGAAAACGTCGGGATAGTAGCACGCGGGGAGAGCCTGGAAACCCGCCTTGAAGAGTCCTCGTCTCCGCGCTACTCTTCCCTCCGCCATGCACTTCGGCGTCTTCATAGAGGAGGCCAGGCCGGGGCTGAGTCAGGCCGACGCATTCCGCGAGAGCTTCGAGACCGTGGACGCGGCGGAGGCGCTGGGGCTCGACTGCATATGGCTCGGGGAGATTCATTTCAACCCGGCCCGCTCCGTCATTTCCGCGCCCATCGCGGTGGCCACCGCCATCGCTGTCCGCACCAAGCGGATCCATGTCGGCACGGCCGTGAACGTTCTCCCCCTCAACCACCCGCTCCGCATCGCCGAAGAGTCCGCCACCGTCGATCACCTGAGCGAGGGCCGCTTCGAGCTGGGCATCGGGCGCAGTGGGGCCGCGCGCACCTATGATGTTCTCGGCATTCCCTATGGCGAGAGTCAGGCGCGCTTCCGCGAGGCGCTCGAGATCATCAAAGAGGCGTGGAAGGGGCAACCCTTCAGCTACGAGGGAAAGTTCTACCGCTTTCAGAATGCCACCGTGGTGCCGCGCCCGTATCAGAAGCCCCATCCGCCGATCAGGATGGCCGCCAATACGCCCGACACTTTTCCGCTCGTGGCCCAGCTGGGTCTGCCGATCTTCGTGGGCCTTCGCGACGTGGACATCCCCGAGCTGCAGGAGTCGCTGCGCTCGTACCGTCAGGCCTGGATCGAGGCGGGCCACAACGCCAAGCCCAGCGTTTACCTGCGCATTCCCGTCTACGCGGGCATGACCGAGGCGGGAGCCCTCGAGGAGCCACGCGAGAGCATCACGCAGTTCTTCCGCCGCCACGTCGAGCTCATGCGGTCCACTGTGGGGCGGGCGGGAGCCGGCCCGGCCGACCGGCGGGCGGCCAAAGCCGATGCCCTCGAGCGGCTCTCATACGATGAGCTCCTCCGCACGCGAGTGGCATTCGGCACGGCGCGCCAGCTTGTCGACCGGCTCACGGAGCTCCGCGAGCAGCTGGGCCTCGACGGCATCGTGATCGAGCCAAACCCCGCCGGGCTCATTCCTCCAGAATTGGCAAACCGAACCCTGCGCATCCTGTCTGATGAGGTGATGCCCGCCTTCAAGTGAATGGCCGTCGGCGACTGAGAGGCTAGGCGCGCGGGTTGCCTCTGAGCGCCTTGAGGACTTCCTCGAGCGACGGCGGCTCCGCCGCGTCCTTGTAGGCGGCGAGGCGGTCGTAGATCTCTCCCGCCGCCACGAAGAAGCCGCCGGGAAGCCCCGCGTCCTCGAAAGTGGCCGCGATCTCCGCCATCTCGCCCGTGAAGCGCCATGCCTTGCGCGCATTGTCCCGGGCCGCGCTCTCTGATTTGTTCCCGAGCCCGGGCTGGCTGCGCGCCCATTCTTCCTGGAGCGGCTTGTCCACCCCGGCCTGCGCGGCCAGCGCGCGAATGCCCATGAGGAGCGCGGAGGTGCCCTTCGTGTACGCGGCATAGGCCATCTTGAGGGCGGACGCCGCCCCGGGACCGCCCTCGATGGCGATCGCTTCGAGCGCCCCCTGCTCGAAGAGGCGGGCCAGCCGCGCCGCTTCCGCGCCCGAGAGATACAAGCGTGTGGTGCCGCGATTCCGCGGCGGCGGACCGATGATGCCGCCATCCACGAAGGTCGCGCCACCGCCGGTCACGATCTTGCCGATCTCACGTCCCGTGGCGGGGGCCACCGCATTCGCGTCGACATAGATCCCCGAGAAGGAACGCGCCATGACGAGGCGCGCGAGATCCACCGCGGCGTGGGGCGGACAGATGGAGAGAATGACCTGGCTCGCCGCCACGAGGGGCGCGAGCGTCTTCACGTCTTCGAGGCCGGCCGCGGCCGCGCGTGTCACCGTCTGTCCGCCTCGCCCGTCGGACGCCCACAGCACGCGCAGGCCGTTGGCGCGGGCCGCCGCTCCCACCATGCTCCCCATCTCGCCCGGATGCAGCAGCCCTATCGTCACCTTGTCCATGGCGCGTCGCCTCCTGTTAGGTCTATGTGTTCAGGATGTCCGCTTCTTCAGATGCCAGATCTCCTCGGAGGGCCAGCGATGCGCCCACTCCGAGTTCACGAACGTGTACGTGGTCGAGGCGCCCTGGGGGGCGCGGAGCTCCCTCAACTCGAGCAGCTCGAAGCCGGTGGCGCGGAAGAGCCGGATCCACTCACCTATGGGTAGCGCGAACTCCACCGTGCCGGTGTCGGCCCACTCCAGCCGGTGCAGCCCGAAGGAGTCACGAAGGAGGTGATCAGTGGCCGGACGGTCGTCCTCACGAACGCACAGGGTCAGGAGCGTGCCGTTCTTGAGAAAGACGAGATCACCACCGGGCCGGAGGAGCCTGGCCGCTTCCGGGACCCAGCGGTACGGATCGCACCAGAGGCTCGCCCCGTACTCGGAAAACGCCAGATCGAAGCTGGCGTCGGGAAGCGGAACGCTTTCCGCGCTCCCGTGGATCAGCGGGAAATCGAGTTCGTGCTCCCGCTGCAGGGCCCGCGCCGTCTCGAGCTGTTTCGCCGAGTTGTCGATGCCCACCACGCGCGCGCCACGCCTGGCCAGCCAGGCCGACCAGTAGGCGGTACCGCAGCCCAGCTCGATGACGTCCTTGCCGTCGACATCCGGAAGAACGCGGAGCTCGCGCTCAGGCAGCCCCCAGATGCCCCAGGTCGGCTCCGCCTGCGCCCAGCCTCGCGCGCCCCCCGCGGCGTACTCGACGCTGAGCCTGTCCCAAACCACTCGGTTCTTCTGGACATGGTCGGGCAGCCCGGTGTCGCTCATGGCCCGGTCACGGTAGCATAGCGTGCTGCGCTGACGTAGAGTGTTGCCGGAACCCATCTCGCACCCTCAGGAGAACGCCCATGAGCGAAGCGCCGGCCCTCTTGCTGGAGAAGGACGGACCCATCGGCTGGATCATCTTCAACCGGCCCGAGAAGCGCAATGCCGTGGGCATCGAGACGTGGGAGCTCATGCCCAAGTACGTCCACGACCTCGCCACCGACGATGCCATACGCGTCATCATCATGCGCGGCGCCGGGGACAAGGCCTTCGTGGCGGGCGCGGATATCTCGCAGTTCAAAGACCGCCGGCGCAACATGGCCGACGAAGAGGAGTACCGGAAGATCGGCGCGCGCGGGCGGGAGGCCATCTCCACCCTGACCAAGCCCCTCCTCGCCATGATCCACGGCTACTGCGTGGGCGGCGGCGTGGCCATTGCCATCTCCTGCGACATCCGCATCGCCGCCGACGACGCGCGCTTCGGCATTCCCGCGGCGCGCCTCGGCTTGGGATATCACTACAGCGGCATGGAGCAGCTCATGGCGCTGGTGGGGCCGTCGGTGACGAAGGAGATCTTCTTCACCGCCCGCACCGACTGGAGCGCCCAGGACGCGCTCCGCATGGGGCTGGTGAACCAGGTCGTGCCCAAGGCGGATCTCGAGAGCTTCACGCGCGACTACGCCCTCGCCATGGCCAAGAACGCCCCCCTCACCCTTCGCTCCGCCAAGGCCAGCGTGAAGGAGCTGATGCGCCCCACCGCCGAGCGCGATCTGGGCCAGCTCGAGCGGCTGATCGCCGACTGCTTCAACAGCGAGGACTATCAGGAAGGCGTTCGCGCCTTCGCGGAAAAGCGGCGCCCGCAGTTCAAGGGACGCTAGCGGCGCTTGCTTCTACCGCCCCCTCACCCTACCCTCTCCCCCGATGGGGGAGAGGGATTCTTCCATCCCTCGCCCCCGGAGGGGGAGAGCGTAGGGTGAGGGGGCGAGCCTTGACTCGAGTGAGGTCACGCACTACCGTTCACTTCACGCAATTGAGGGGCCCCGGGAGCGCGGCGCCGACGCCGCAGGAGGTGCCTGATGAGCCATGAGCATGCCGGCCCCGCCGCGATTCGCGCACGCCTCACCCACGTGCTGCCCGAAGCCTATGAGCTCTGCGAGGATGAGCTCATCACCGTCGACGATTTCCTTGACGTCACCTTCGCCAACGCCGTGCGGCTGTGGGGCACGGTCAACCCCGCCTTCTTCAAGCGCACGGTGGTCGAGAAACAGGCGGCCGCCGTGCTCGCGAGCGCGTGAGGAGCCAGCCATGACGACCAACGGGCAGTTCACCATCGATGTCGAGGATGTCGAATATCTCCGCCACGGCGACAAGCCCCTCCTCGCCCGGATCTTCAGGCCGCGGGGCGCCGGCCCCTTCCCCCTCATCGTCGATCTCCACGGCGGCGCGTGGTGCGTGAGCAACCGCGAGAGCGACGTGGTCATCAACGAGGCCCTCGCGAAGAGCGGGGTGGTGGTGGCCGCCCTCGACTTCCGCATGCCTTCCGACGCGAGCTACCCAGGCTCGATGGCCGACATCAACTACGCGATCCGCTGGCTCAAGACGCGCACGACGTCTCTGGGCAGCCGTGCGGACCTCGTGGGCGTCCTCGGCGTCTCGAGCGGCGCGCATCAGGCCATGCTCGGCGCCATGCGGCCCGCGGATGCGCGCTACGCCGCCATCCCGCTTCCCGCCGGCTCTCCGGCTGTCGACGCAACCGTGCGCTGCGTCGTCCTCTGCTGGCCTGTCATCGATCCGCTGGGGCGCTTCCGCTACGCCAAGAACCTCAAGGCCGCCGGTCCGCCCTACCCCGACGTCGTCGACCGGGTCCTGCCCCATCACTATTCGTACTGGGGCACCGAGGAAGCCATGGCCGAGGGCAATCCGGTGATGGCCCTCGAGCGGGGCGAGAAGGTCCTCATGCCGCCCGCCCTCTATCTGCAGGGGACCAAGGACGTGGCGCATCCGCGCCCTGACCTCGACCGCTTCGTGACCGCGTATCGCAAGGCGGGCGGCCAGGTGGAGCTCGAGCTCTACGAGGGCGAGACGGAAGGGTTCATCAACCGGAATCCGAATTCACCCGGCGCGCAGAAGGCGCTCGCGCGAATCATCGAGTTCGTGCACAAGGAGATCCGGTAAGCCATGGCCGCCAGGAAGAAGGGCGCGGGGCTGCTCATGGTGTGGGCCGATGTGCCGGTCGACCAGGAAACCGAGTTCAATCGCTGGTACAACGAGGAGCACGTGGCGGAGCGAATGTCCGTGCCCGGCTTCCTGAACGCCGCGCGCTACGAGGCGGTGAAGGGCGGCCCCAAGCATCTCGCCGTGTACGAGCTGGAGAGCCCGGCCGTGCTGGACAGTCCCGCCTACAAGAAGGTCCAGGCCAATCCCACGCCGTGGACCAAGCGCTGCTCGCCCGAGGTCATCGGCACCACGTTCATCCGCAATGTGTACACCATGATCCATCCGCGGGCGCTCGACCCGACCGCGGCGGCCAGCGACCTCGCGCCCGCCCTCCAGCTCGGACGCATGGACGTGCCGCGGGAGATCGATGCGGAGTTCAACGAGTGGTACAACACGATCTATGTTCCGAACTACGAGAAGGTCCCCGGGGTGATTCGCGGGCGGCGCTACCGGGCGACGGCCGGCTCGCCCACCTACCTCACCTTCTACGAGTTCGAGCATCCGAAGGTGTCCGAGACGCCCGCCTGGCAAGCGCAACGCGACGCGGTTTCCGCCTCCATCCGCATGCGTGAGCACATGCGGCACGCGCCGGGCTCGCCGGGAGTCTACGTCAAGACGTTCCAGTTGGATCGCTGAGGAGACGCGTATGCGTGCCGCGGTTATGCGCAACCGCGCCCTCGTGGTCGCGGACGTCCCCGCGCCCGAGCCCGGCTCCGGCGAGGTGCTGGTCCGCACGCTTGCCTGCGGGATCTGCGGCTCGGACCTCCACGCCCTGAAGCACGCCGACAAGTTCGTCGAGAACTCGCGGCGGGCCGGCAATCCGCGCGTGATGGACCTCGATCGCGACGTGATCATGGGCCACGAGTTCTGTGCCGAGATCGTCGAGCACGGCCCGGAGACCACCGGAGCGCTCAAGGTCGGGACGCGCGTGTGCTCGCGCCCCGTGCTCATGCGCGCCGCGGGGCCGCAGAGCATCGGCTACTCGAACGACAACCCCGGAGGCTATGGCGAGTACATGCGGCTCAGCGAGGCCCTCCTCCTCGAGGTGCCGAACGGGCTCTCCACCGAACACGCGGCCCTCACCGAGCCGATGGCCGTGGGAGTGCACGCCGTGGCCAAGGCGCGCTTGGAGCCTGACGACGCTCCTCTCGTCATCGGCTGCGGGCCGGTGGGTCTGGCCGTCATCGCCGCCCTGCGCTTGCGGGGCGTCCGTCCCATCGTCGCTGCCGACTTCTCGCGCGGGCGGCGGGAGCTGGCGGTGGCCCTCGGCGCCGACGTGGTGATCGATCCCGCCCACGGTGGGCCGTGGGCGAGCTGGCGTGAGGCGGCGGTCTATCGTGACGCGAGCCGGGCCCCCGCGCTGCCGCCCTGGATCGCGGGCCCCGCGGTGCGTCCCGGCGTCGTCTTCGAGTGCGTCGGGGTGCCCGGCGTGCTCGACGAGATCATGGCGGCCTCGCCGCGCGGCACGCGGATCGTCGTGGTCGGCGTGTGCATGGAACCGGACACCATCCACCCGATGCTCGGGATCAGCAAGGAGCTCAACCTTCAATTCGTCCTCGCCTATACGCCGGACGAGTTCGCCGCCACCTTGCGGCACCTCGCGGAGGGCGAGATCTCCGCCGCGCCCCTCATCACGGGAGAAGTCGGTCTCGACGGCGTGGCTCAGACCTTCGCCGACCTCGCCTCACCCGAGCGCCACGCCAAAATCCTCGTCCGCCCCTTGTAGCCTGGACCATTCGGAGCGCGAGGCGGGGCGGGTCCTGTCATCGGGAGCGCCCCCTGCGCAACGGGCTTCGCCACCCTACGCTTCGTGAATCGCAGCCCGAGGCGTACGTAGGTGTACGGTGAGGGCTGCGGCCGACCGAGAACGAAGTATGGCGAAGTCAAGTTGGTCCGGCACTAGTAGCCCTTTTGCTTGTCGATGAGGGCGAGCAGGGGCCGGCCGTCGCGGCGGCGGCGGAGGTTCTCGCAGAAGGTGGCGATGACTCGCCCCGCGCGGCGCGGTGATCCCCCAGCAGTGTGAGGGGTCACGATGGCCCGCGGGTGGCGCCACAGCGGATGGTCCTTGGGTAGGGGCTCGGGATCGGTGACGTCGAGACCGGCGCCCCAGATCAGTCCTTCCTCGAGGGCGGCCAGCACATCCTCGCCGCGGATGATCTCGCCCCGGGTGACATTGATGATGATGGCGTGCCGCTGCATCTGCGCGAAGCGCTCTCGCGTGAAGAGATGGTGGGTGGCCTTGGTGAGGGGAAGACAGATCACCACCACGTCGGAGGCGCGCAGAAGGTCCGGCAGACGATCGGCGGGCCAGATGGCTTCGACGCCCGGCTCGGGCGCGACGTCTTCGATGTCCACCCCCAGCACCCGCATGCCGAAACCCAGCGCCCGCTTCGCCACCGCGCGTCCCGTGCCTCCGAACCCCACGATGCCCATGGTCTGCTCGAAGAGCTCGCGCTGATAGACACGGATGGGCTCGCGCAGCTCGTACTCGGGGGTGCGGATCGCGGTATGAAGGCCGCGCGTGAGGGCGAGGAGCAGCGCGAACGCATGCTCGGCGAGGTGGATGCCCACGTCGCCCTTCTCGCTGGCCAGGGGCACGGCATGGTTCACGAGCTCAGTGGTGAGGATACTGTCGACGCCCGCCCCGATCGAGTGGTAGTAGACGATCCGCTTGGCGAGGTGGAAGTTGTCGGCGTGCACGCGCCCGAAGATGATGTCGGTGTCCGGCAGCTCGCGGCGCTGCGCGGCGCTGTCCTTGACCTCGACGATGCGGGAGCCGGGGCCTGCCGCCTCGAGGATATTGGCGCGGTCCTTGTCGCTCAGCGATGAGACGATCAGGTTGGGGACGAAGAGAATCTTCATGGGACCGTGGCTCACTTGATCAGGCCGTAGAACTTCCCCGCGTTCTCGCAGGTGATCTTGTGCGTCACCTCCGCGGGCAGGTGGCCGAACTGCTCCGCGATGTACTTGGAGGACTCGGGCCACACCCCGTCCCCGTGCGGATAGTCGGAGCCCCACATGAGGGTCTCCACCCCCATGTCGTCGATGAGCTTGGTGCCGATGCGATCGAACTGGAAGGTCGCCTTGCACTGCCGGCGCCAGTAGTCGCTCGGCTTCATGGTGAGTCCGAGATCGTGGAAGCGGTCCTCCCACTCGAAGTCCATGCGGTCGAGAGCATAGGGAATCCAGCCGATGCCGCTCTCGCCGAAGGCGATGCGCACGCGCGGGTAGCGTTCGAGCACGGCCGCGCCCACGATGGCGGCGAGGATGTTCACGAGGTTCATCTGGAAGGCGGAGACCACGGTGAAGAAGGCCGCGCGGCGGGTCAGCCCCTTCTGCTTTTCGAGCACATCGGGAGAGAGGGCCGGGAAGGTATGGAAGTGCAGGGGCAGCCCCACCTCGTTCACGGCCTGCCACAGCGGCTCCCAGACGGGATGCCACATGGGCTCCATGTCCCAGGAGCAGGACAGCTCCACGCCGCGCACGCCTGATCCGGCGACGCGCTTGATCTCCTTCACCGCCGCGTCGATATCGCCGTAGGGCAGGCAGGCGAGGCCGATGTAGCGATCCGGGTCATGCCGGATGAAGTCGGCGAGCCAGTCGTTGTAGATGCGGAACATCTCCGTGGCCGCCTCGTGGTCGTCCAGCCGCGTGGCCGCGCCCAGGATGCCGTAGAGCACCTCCGCCTGCACGCCGTCGCGATCCATGTCCTTGGCGCGGAGGACGGGATCCGACGGGCGGCGAATGCCCTTCCGGCCGTCCTCGTAGAGTCCCGTCTTGGCCATGATGTCCACCCGGTGGTGCATGCCGGGAACGTACTTCGCGCCGGCGGGGCCCACCCCGTTCATGAGGCCGAAGGACGTGCCGTTCCTGCTCGTCCAGTACGGTCCGTCGGGCCCGTCGGTGACAAAGGGCATGCGGGCCTTCATGGAGGCGGTGGCGTTCGAGGTGAAGAGATCGGGCGGAATCCAGGGGAGATCGATGTGGCAGTCGGCGGAGATGCGCGTGTAGTTCATGGGTTCATCCTCCCTGGATACGGTTCACGGCTTGAGGCGCAGATCCTCATAGGGGGCAGGGTACGGGTAAAAGGGAATCAACCAGCAAGATCGCGACAACGACGATGGCGGCGGATCCCCTCGCCCCCGGAGGGGGAGAGGGCCAGGGTGAGGGGGCGAGAGCCGGAGGGCGAGTCATCACATGGAGATGGCGGCGCGGGAGATATGGCTCGAGCCGCTCTGATGCTGGAGCCAGTCCGCCTGCCGGAATCCTTCCGAGATGCGCTCGAGAGGGAAGACGTGCGAGACGATGCGTTCGAACGGGAAGCGACGGAGATTGCGTCGCAGGAACGCGAGCGACTGCTCGAGGGCCCACGGCGAGTAGTTGGAGGTCGCCACGAAGCGGGCATTGCCGCGCACGAGGGCGGTGGCGTCATAGGAGAAGACGTTGCCGGGCGCTATGCTGCCCACCTCGAGATAGCAGCCGCCGCCCCGCAGCATGCGCAGCCCCTCGGGAATCACGTCGGGATAGCCCACGAGGTCGGCGACCACGTCCGCGCCGAATCCATCCGTCAGCTCCTTCACCGCCTCCACCCGCCGATCCGCCGTGGTCAGCTCCGCGGTGCTCAGGGCGTGGTCGGCCCCGAATGCGCGGGCCAGCTCGAGACGCTCGGCCAGTCGGTCGATCACGATGATCCGGTCGGCGCCCATGTCGCGCGCCACCGCCACCGCGTTGATGCCAAGGCCGCCTGCGCCCTGGATCACCACCGAATGCCCGGCGCGGAGCCCGGCCCGCCGCAGGCCGTAGAGCACCTGGGAGAGCGCGCAGTTGCTCGGAGTGGCGATGTCGTCCGAGATCTCGTCGGGAATCCTGAAGACGAAGTGGCCGGGGCGAAGGTAATAGTAGTCGCCGTAGGCATTGTTGAAATAGGGCGGCGTCCCCGCCACCCGATTGGCCCGGCCCTTGCGCGGACAATTGCCCATCTCGTCGTGGAGACAGACGGGACAGCGGCCGCACGGGAAGAAGTAGAGATAGGTGACGCGGTCGCCCTCACGCAGGGGCTGGCCCATGGAATCCGCAGTCACACCCGCGCCCAGGCGCTCGACTCGCCCGCACATCTCGTGGCCGAACGTCAGGTCCTGGGGGCTCGCGCCGTAGGTCTCCTTCATCTCGCCGCGCCAGATGTGCAGATCGGATCCGCACACTCCCGCCCGGGTGAGACGCACGAGCAGGGCACCCGGCTCGACCTCCGGCACCGGATACTCCCGTAGATCGAACTCCCCGCCATACACCCGCAGCACCGCGACCCGCCCCTTCATCGGAAACCTCCTCCTTCTATGGCCGGCTTCTATGGCCGGCGTGCCGACCACACGATGGCGTGCAAAGGAATGCGTGCCGGAGGATCACCGAGCTCGGCCGCGACCGCGGCGGCCGTGGCCCGCTTGATGTCTCCCAGCGCCTCGGGGCGACGCGCCATGATGGCGTCGAGGATCGGATTGCCCTCGATGAGGCCGGTGGCCGCGTCGGCCGCGGACGGACTCGCCCCCGACTTCTCGAGCCGCGTCACCTCGATCTGCCCGAACCCAGCCTCCGCCAGCATCTCCCGGATCGGGGCCGGGTCGTGGAGGCTGTACGGCACGGAGTAGAACAACGGGGGGTCGGCCGGGAAGAATCGGCCGACGGTCTCGTGGGCGATCCGCGCGACGGGATTCCTGGCGATGGCATCCCACACGCTGAAGAGGTAGTGGCCGCCTGGCTTGAGCACGCGAAAGACCTCGCGGATGCTCGCCGCCTTGTCGGGGAAGAACATCAACCCGAACTGGCAGACCACGGCATCGAAGGACTTGTCGGGGAACGGAAGCTTCATGGCATCCGCCGGCTGCCATTCGACGTGCTCGTTCCCCGCCGGCATCTGGGCGCGCCCGTGCGCGATCATCGCCTCGTTGAGATCGGTGGCCACGATGGACCCGTGGCCGCGGAGCCGATCGGCCAGCCGCCGGGTCACGATGCCGGTGCCGCACGCCGTCTCGAGAATTCGCATACCCGGCATCACGGAGATCCGCTCGGCCAAGTCGTCGGCAAACCCGTGAAAGAGAATAGGTCCGAGGTAGCGGTCGTAGTTCCTGGGAATGTCACCCACGAAGGCCGCGTTCCGGTCCGCCACCGCGCGACCGCCTACGCGCACCACTCGCGCGGGCCGTCGTCGGCATAGCCGCACTGCTCGCACGGGCTGTAGTAGTGGTTGGCGGGCGGCATGGCGCAGGCCAAGCGCAGCGAGAGCCCGTCGCCCACGTTCCGGATATGGTGCACGGTGCCCCGCGGCACCCAGACGATCTCGTCCTTGGTCGCCTTGAACACGGCTCCCCCCGTGAGCTCCCATTCGAGCTGCCCCGCGAGGACGACCCACCACTCGTCGAATTCCCGGTGCCAGTGCGGGCGATTGCCCCCTCCGGGCGGGCTCGCGATGAGGGTGACGAGCTGGCGCTCGTCGGCGATGATCCGTCTGGACCACGGCGGGGGGCCCATGGCGGCGACGAGGTCGGCGACACGCGTATGGAGCACGTTGGGCCACGTGCTACCGGCCGCCGTGGGCGGACGGGGCCCCTCCGCCAGCTTGTCGATGACGATCGAGACTGCGGTGTCTCCGAGAGCCATGGCGGTCGGGTCCGGCGATCAGTTACGGAACGAGGGATCGATGCGATCGAGACGGCGCAACAACCCCGGCCACACCAGGCCGCCCCGGGTCCCGCCCGGCCGATCGGCATTCTGCATGCGCGCATGCGAGTCGTCGATCACTTCCTTGGGCACGGGGATGAGCTCGCCGCCCCCCGACTGCGCGCGTACCTGGATGGCGCACGAGGTCTCGAGGTAGTACATGGACACGAACGCTTCGGCCACCGTCTCGCCCACGGTGAGGAGGCCGTGGTTGCGAAGGATCAGCGAGTTCTTGTCTCCCAGGTCCGCTACGAGGCGCGGCTTCTCGTCGTCACGCAGGGCGGGGCCTTCGAAATCGTGATAGCCCAGGCTCGCCAGCACCGAGATCGAATGCTGCGAGATGGGCAGGAGGCCCGCCCGCTGCGTCGAAACGGCCACTCCGCTCGCGGTATGCGTGTGCAGGACGCACTTGGCGTCGTGGCGGGCCCCGTGAATGGCGCTATGGATGATGAAGCCCGCGGGATTCACGGAAAACTGCGAGTCGTCGAGCTTTCGGCCGTCCTGGTCGATCTTGACCAGGCTCGAAGCGGTGATCTCGTCGAAGAACACGCCGTACGGGTTGATGAGGAACTGGTCCTGCGTCCCCGGCACGCGAGCCGTGATGTGCGTGAAGACCAGATCCTCCCAGCCGTAGCGAACCACCAGCCGGTAGCAGGCGGCGAGATCCACCCGCACCGCCCACTCCTCGGGTGACACCTTGTCCTTCATCGACGGGATATGGAGGGCTGGGTCGGCCATGGCGGCGATCTCCTCTCGATGGATGGAAGCCTCACTCCTCGCGCAGTGCCCGTACTTTATCACGGGCGGAATCGCTCTGGCCTGGCGACTCCGGCCCTCCCTCTGCTAAACTTCCGCCCAGCTTTCTCGGAGGCTGGCCCAGAGGAGACAGGAAATGGAGTTGTTCATCTTTGCGCGATTTCACGCGCGTCCCGGCAAGGAGGGCGCGGTGGCAGAAGCGTTGCGCGACACCGTCGCTCCGTCGCGTGAGGAGCCGGGCTGCCTGGACATTCATGCTTTCCGGTCGATTCGCGACCCTCGGCTCTTCTACATTCATTCCCGCTGGAAAGACGAAGCGGCCTTCGAGAATCACGCGGGTTTGCCGCATACGGTACGCTTCGTGGAACGCGTGCAGCCGCTGATCGATCACCCGCTCGACGTCACCCGGGCCGAGCAAATCGGCTGAATCGGCGCGCGATCCACGCGATTCACCGACGTGTCCTCCGCTTAGATGCCCCCGGTCACGTCGATGGTGACGCCGGTGACGAAATCCGCGTCGGCCGAGGCGAGGAAGCAGATCACCCGCGCCTGGTCGCGAGCTTCGGCCATGCGACGAAGCGGGGTGCGGGCCACCTCCTGCGCCTGCTCGTCCGCCGATCGCTGCTCCCATCGCGGGCGAATGCGCTCGGTCAGCGTCATGCTGGGAGCGATGGCGTTCACCGTGATGCCGAACGGCCCCAGCTCCTGCGAGAGCTTCTTCGTGAACGCGATGATGCCGCCCTTGGCCGCCGCATAGGCGCTGCTGCTGCTCGCGCTGATCCCCCGCCCCGCGATGGACGAGATGTTCACGATCTTGCCCCCGCGCTGTCGCTTCATCACCGGCACCAGCGCACGGCAGAAGAGAAAGGTCCCGTCGAGATTGAAGGCGAGGAGCTGCTGCCACTCCGGGAGGGTGAGCTCATCCACGGTGGCGGCGGGCCGGGGGATGATGGTGCTTCCTCCCACCGCGTTGACGAGGATATCGATGTGGCCGTGATCACTCGCCGCGCGCTCCACCACGTTGTCCACCTGCGTGGCATCGAGCGCGTCGGCACGATGCGCGTGCGCGCGACCGCCCGCGGCCTGGAGGGCGCCGATCATGTCCTTCAGCCGGCCCTCGTCGGTGTCCACGGCCACCACCGTGCCCCCCTCGGCGCTGATGATCTCGGCGGTGGCGCGACCGATGCCGCTCGCCGCCGCCGTGATGAGCGCCACTCGACCGTCGAAGCGCATGTTCCTCTCCTCCTCAGGCGGCGGCGGGGGCCGGCCCCTTCGCCTCTTTGATGCTCACGGGGGCATTGGCCTCGAACGGGCTCCAGAGGCCGAGCTCCTTCCCCATCTCGCGGACGACGGGCAGCACCTCCTGGCCGAGCAGACGGATACAGCTCGTGGCATCGGCATTGCTCACGAAGCCGTCGCTCGTCCAGAATCCCATGATGGAGGGACGTGTCTCCTCGAGGAGGCGGCGAATCTTGGGGATGACCGTCTTGGGCGTGCCCGCGATGATCTGCTGATCACGGATCTGATCCTCGAAGGCCGCCGCCCGCGGATTCGCTCCGCGGCCCACCGCGAATTCGACGAAGGCCTTGCGGTACGACGGCGAGAAGTACCCGGAGGGCGTGGACCAGACCGGGTGGGCCAGTCCGGTGAACTCGCCCTGCATCCACATGAACTGGCGCGCATTGGCGAGGGCCTTCTCCTCCGTCTCCGCGACGTGGCAGCGCTGGAGGTAGCCGCGATTCTCCGGTCCCGAGGTGTAGCCCGCTTCGGCGGCCACGGAATCGTAGAGCTCCCAGATCTTCTTGGTGGCGTCGATGGCGGTGCTGAGCGCGATGTACGGGTAGCGCTGGCGGGCCGCCCAGATGATGGTCTCCTTGCTCAACACTCCGGGAATCCACACGCGGGGATGAGGCTTCTGGAGAGGGAGCGCCCACGGATTCACCACGCGGTGCTGGTAGTGCGTGCCCTCCCAGCGGAACGGCCCCGGCTGCGTCCACGCGCGAATGATCAATTCGTGGGCTTCCTCGAAGCGCTCGCGATTGAAGGCGGGGTTGACGCCGGTGGCGAGCTGCTCCTGGCCGCCTCCCCGGACGAAGCCCGACACGAGGCGGCCGCGGGAGACCATGTCGATCATGGCCAGCTCTTCGGCGAGACGCACCGGATTGTCGGCGAGGGGCAGCGGATTGCCGAGGAGCACCAGCTTCACCCGCTTGGTCATGGCGGCGAGGATCGAGGCGAAGACATTGCACTTGGCCTGCATGCAGAACGGCGCATTGTGATGCTCGTTCAGCATGATGCCGTCGAAGCCCACCTCTTCCGCGAGCTTGTAGTGCTCGAGGTATTCGTTGTAGAGCCGGCTGCCCGCCACGGGATCGAAGTGCCTGTTCGAGAACATGAGGGCGGTGGCGCCGAACTCCCGACCCGCTTCCACCGGATACGCCGACATCGGCTGCTCGGTGAAGTACATGAGGTGCATGCTGGTCTCCCCGATCAGAATCGGGCCCCGCTGGGCCCGCCCCGCCTCACGATCCGGCGGCGAATTCGCTGATGAGCTCTGCGAGCGCTTCGGGCTGCTCCATGTCCACGAAGTGACCGGCCTTCTCGATCACGGCGAGACGGCTCCCCGGGAGGGCCCGCGCGTACTCCTCGCCGCATTCGAGCGGCACCACTTTGTCCCCGCGCCCCCACACGATGAGGGCGCGAGAGCGCACGCCCCCGAGCAGATGCGGGAGGGTCGGGTTGTACATATAGGGCTTCCACGCGATCCGGAACGTCATCTCGCGATTGAGATCCCATTGCTCGAGCTGGGGCGTCGACGGGTCGGCGCCGTACAGCCGATCGAAGGCGCTCTGGTCCTCGAAGCCGGCGCGAACATATCCGATATAGCTCACGAGCGCCTGGTCGAGGATCTCACCCTGCGCCGGCTTCACGCCCATGGCCCCCACGAGAACGAGCCGGCGAAAGGCGTGGGGCGCCATGGTCGCCATCTCCGCCGCGATCCAGCCGCCGAAGCCCAGGCCGACGAGGGAAACGTGGCCGAGCTCGAGGGAAGCGAGGAGGCCCTGGTACATCACCGCGACGTCGCGGACGGAGCGCAGCCACGTCGGCCGCTCCGATCCATCGTAGCCTGGATGCGAGGGCAGGTAGACGGTGAACCGCTTGGCGAGGGCATCGTAGAACGGCAGGTGATCGAGGCTCCCGATGTCGTGGTGTAGGAGGAGGAGCGGATCGCCCGCCCCGCCTTTCCGTAATCGGAGCGTCGCTCCGCACAGCTTGACGTCTTCCGTGGTCCACACGGCTTCGCTGGCGAGGGTCATGGGCGTGAGGATACCTCAGATACGTTCGAGGATGTGGAGCCCGCGCCCCCGGTCGATGAGATAGAGGAGTCCGCGGTCGTCCACTTCCACGTCATTGCTGGAGACGCGGGAATGTCCTCGAGGCGGCTCGGGCAGGAAGTGGGCGACCTCTCGGGGCGCATGCGGCTTGGCGATGTCCACGATGCGCAGGCCGTGGGCGAACCACGCCACCGGGATGTCCGTTCCCGTCACGCGCTCGCACGGCTGGTGGCAGCCCGTGAACTCCGGCTGCGGCTGGCCGTCGACGCCCGCGACCTGGAAGCTCGCGAAGGGAACCGGCCGCCGCTCGTCCGTGATGTCCACGAGCCACAGGAACGACGGGGGACCGGGCTCGAGCTTGGCCACGTCCTCGTCGGCCACGATGAGGAGCCGCCGGCCGTGGAGGGGAAACGGCAGGGGCAGGGCGGTATGCGTCGGGGTGATGAAGGGCGGACTCCAGTCGAGTCCGGACAGGAGCCGCGGCCGCGCCATGTCCTCGATGTCGAGGATGACGAATCCCCCGTGCCAGTAGCTGACGTAGAGACGATTGTCGAGGCGAATCGGATGGTGGCAGCGGTGCTGCCGTCCCGACCACGAGGGCGTCTCGCCCCCCGCCGTCCACTGCCCCGGCATCCACCATCGCCCGATCTCGCGCGGGCGGGTCGGGTCCATCAGGTCGAGGATCATGACGATGTTGCCGAGATAGCCGTCCATCTCCGGCGAGATGTAGGCGAAGCGCCCGTCGAAAGTGAAGCGGTGGACGCCCGCTCCCCCGCACGGCCAGAAGGCGATCTCGCGCGGCCGACTCGGCTGGGATACGTCGAAGATGCCGAGGCCGGTGAGCGCGCCCGCGGGCGGCTGATGGGCGGGCTGGGCCTCGCGATTCACGAGCATGAGGCCGTTGCCCGCGCGGACCTTGTGCGAGTGCGTGCCCGTGGGCACCTCGAGGGTGGCGAGCTGCCGCGGCGCGGCGGGATCGCTCACATCGACGAGCGTCGTCCCGTGGGGCGCCTTCATGTGCGCGATGTATGCCACGCGCCCGTCGACGACCACCTGGCCGCCGCCCGGGCAGTCGAAGTACGCAACCTGGCGCAGGCCAAGCGCGCTCGCGCGAGGACCGTCGCTCATGCGGGCGGGTCTAGCGCAGGTTGTAGAGCTTGATCACGTTCTCCGACGTGATCTTGCGCCGCACGCTCTCCGACAGCATGCCCAGGTTCTTCTCGATGAACTTCCGCGAGTCGGGCCAGAGGCAGTCGGGATGCGGATAGTCCGCGCCCCAGATGATGTTGTCCTCGCCCACGAGGGGAATGATGGGTTCCATGTACTGGTCCTGCTGGTAGGTCGTGTAGCCCTGGCGCTTGAAGTAGTCGCTGGGCTTCATCTTGAAGCCGAGGGCGCGTCCACGATCCTCGTACTCGGTGTCGAGCCGGTCGAAGACGTAGGGCAGCCAGGTCACCCCAGATTCGCCGAGGACGAACTTGAAGTCCGGGTACTTCTCGCAAGCCCCGGAGGCGATGAGCGACACGAACACCTCCATGGTGTCGAGCTGGAAGAGGGCGGAGCGCACGAGGCGCCACTGGATCATGTACTCCTTCTCCATCTCCGGCGTGTCGGGCGTGCGCAGCCCCTTGAAGCCCGTGGAGTGGAAGGAGATGGGGAAGTGGCACTCCGCCGCGGCTTCCCACAGCGCATACCAGTCGTGGTGATACAGCGGCAGGCTCATGCGCTTGAAGGCGAGATCGCCGCCCCGGAGCCCCATCTTGGCGCAGCGGCGCACCTCGGCCGCGGCCACGAGCGGATCGTTGTTGGGGATGATGGCGAGGGGGAAGACGCGGTTGGGATCGGAGCGCTTGGCGAAGTCCGCCGCCCAGTCGTTGTAGACCTGGTTCGCCCACGCCCGCTGATCACCGGCCGCGATGAGGTCGTTGATCATGAGGCAGCCGTAGACCACCTCGGCCTCTACCCCGTCCCGATCCAGATCGGCCAGTCTGAGCTCGGGTGTGGTGGGCCGCGGCTGGGCGCCCCGGCGATAGTCCCATTCGAAGCCGTAGTCCTTCATCTCGTCGATATGGCCGAAGCTTCCCTTCTGGTACTTGAGGAAGCCGGGTCCGACGCCGTTCCACATCCCCTTGTCCTGCGCGTCCACGAACCAGTGGAGCCCGTCTTCGAGCTCTTCCACCCGGGGTACGAGGAGCTTCCACTTGGCCGGCGCCTGCGCCGACCAGAGATCGGGGGGGCAATAGGTCAGGTCGATGTGGTTGTCACCGGAAATGAGTCGCTCGGCCATGGGACCCTCCTTGTCTGGGTAGGCAGGAGTCTAGGCTCACTCGGAGACCGTGTCAAAAGCTATCCCTGAGGAAGTCGCGCACGGCCGGGTCCTCGCTGAGACCCACCGCGCGGGCATAGGCCCGCCTCGCCTCGGCCGTTCGTCCGACCCGCTTGAGGAGATGGCCGCTGAGCGCCCAGTAGGGCTGGTAGCTGGCCACCGCGTCCGGCGGAATGGCGCCGAGCGCGGACAGCCCTGATTCGGCTCCACGGGTTTCCGCGAGCGCCGCCGCCTGCCCCACCCGCGCTCCGATGGTCGGGGCAAGGAGGATCAAGCCCTCATACAGCAGCGCGATCGCTACCCAATCCGTGCGGCCGGTCACGGCACGCTGGGCATGCACGGACTGGATGGCGGCCTCGAGCTGGAAGCGGCCGGGGCGCTTCGCCGCCGACGCCGCGGAGAGCACGGCCTCCGCCTCGTCGATCATCGAACGCGACCAAAGCGCGACGTCCTGACGGCTCAGAGGAACGTACGATCCACGTGTATCGCGGCGCGCCCCGCGCCGGGCTTCACAGTGGAGCATCAGGGCGAGGAGGCCCTTGCCTTCGGGCTCGTCCGGGAGAAGCTGCGCGACGAGCCGTCCGAGCCAGATCGCCTCCTCGGCGAGTCCCTGGCGACGCGGGTCGGCGCCCGCCACGTCTTCCCACCCGCTGCCGTAGGCGGCATAGATCGCCTCGAGCACCGACTCGAGTCGCGACGGCAGCTCGTGGCGCTCGGGAATCTCGAAGTGGATGCCCGCGTCGCGGATCTTGGCCTTCACGCGCACGAGGCGCTGGCCGACGGTAGCGGGGGCCACGAGGAAGGCGGAGGCGATTCGCGCCGCATCCAGGCCCAGCACGGTCTGAAGCATCAAGGGCGTCCGGGCCGCCGGGTCGATCGCGGGGTGGGTGCAGACGAAGAGAAGCTTGAGCCGCTCGTCGGGGAAGACAGCCTGCGCCGAGGCTTCCTGCTCGGCTCTGTCCATCACGAGGCGGAGGGCGGCGGCCGCCGTGTCCTCGACCTTCGCGTGACGCGCCCCATCGATGAGGCGCCGTCGCGCGACGGTGAGGAGCCAGGCTTCGGGCTTGGCGGGAACGCCGGTGCGCGGCCACGTGTCGACGGCCTCGAGGAAGGCCTCGCCGAGCGCGTCCTCGGCCGCGCTCACATCGCGTGACCACGCGGCGAGGTAGGCGAGCAGCCTTCCGTAAGAAGACCGGGCCGCGAGCTCCGCCGCGCGGTGACTCACATGGTCAGGTTCGGCCGCACCTCGACACCACCGCTCGAGGCCGCCGGGCAGCGTCCCGCCCACTCGAGGGCTTTGTCCAGATTCGGCACGTCGACGACGTAGTAGCCGCCGAGCTGCTCCTTGGTCTCGGCGTAGGGGCCGTCCTGCACCTGCCGTTTGCCGTCGCGCTGGCGGATGGTGGTC
>Ga0137403_10002249_pt1 | contig 23735 bp, 17 predicted proteins | sample CZOMad2_1_16fung_FD_122057 | JGI IMG/M metagenome (GOLD analysis project Ga0137403, IMG submission 122057) | Vadose zone soil fungal communities from Angelo Coast Range Reserve, California, USA - CZOMad2_1_16fungal (Hybrid Assembly) | ecosystem: Environmental > Terrestrial > Soil > Vadose zone...
CGGCGCGACTGCGTGATCCGATTGATCTCGTCGCGGATGTGGGTCATCTCCTTCGGCGGCACCACCGCCTCCTGGGGATAGGGCCCGGGCGGCGTCGAGATGAGCCCGATCGACGTCTCGCTGTCGAGGAAGACTTCCTTGACGAAGTTCTCCCAGGAGAGGTCGGCCATGGTCCCGCGATCGGATTCGAGCTTCGGGTTCAGCCGCCGCGAGTTCCGGCGCAGGCCGAGAAGCGCCCCCTTGGAGACCGCGCCCCGGCGGCTCCCCTCCGCGTTGCTCGGGTCGTAGCCGGCGCTGACGTAATGCAGCTGCACGTCGAAGATGAAGACCGGCGCGCCGCTCCGCTCCTGGAAGGCGGCCGCGTCCGCCGCCTCGACGGGGAGCACGTCGAAGAACCGGCCGAACACCGCGTTCATCGCGAGGAGCGACGCCGCCATGCCGCCGCTCTTGCTCAGGAACTCGCGGCGGCTCAGCCCGAGCCGCGGCGCCAGGCGCTCGGCCTCGGCGAGAATCCGCTCTTCGATCTGACGCTGCGCGGGCGTTTGCGGGATCGGCGGGAATTCCCCGTTCGAGACGAGCCGGGTCGGGAGCGGCACGGCGCTACGGAGCCCCTGCCGCATGCCCGGGCGCACCTGAAAGCCGTAACGATTCCGCGCTGTCATGGTCGCCTCCTATAGCCGGTTCTTCGAGCGCTGCTTGACGCGCTCGCCGAGCGTGAGCCCGAAGCCGTCGCCCCGCTTCGGGCTCTGCTGTAGATAGGCCTGCGTCTCCGCCTGCTCCTCCCGGCCGAGCGCCTGCGCGTGCGAGAGGCGGATGCGCCGGCCGCCCTCCTCGATCGCCAGCACCAGCACCTTCATCTCGCTCCCGGCCGGGAAGGCCTTGCGCGCGTCGGCGCCGCGGCTCATGGACAGCTCGGCGGTGGGCACGAGCCCGGTCTGCCCGGGACCGAGGCGAACGAACACTCCGAAGGGCTCGTGCCGCTCCACGGTGCCGGTGAGCACCGCTCCGACCTCGACGCTCGACTGCATCTGCTGCCCGAGCTCGGCACCCTCCGGCGCCAGGGCGAGCGCGACGCGGCGCTTCTCGGTGTCGATGTTGACGATCAGCACGGCGATCTCGGCACTCGCGGCGGCGGCCTCTCGCATCGCGCCCTGTCGGCTCCGGGGAATCTCGCTGACGTGCAGAAGCCCATCCACGCCGGGCAGGAGCTCGACAAAGATTCCGAACTCGGTCGAGCGCACTGCGCGCCCCCGCACGACCTGCCGCTCGCGCAGGCGCCCGGCCACCGAGCCCCAGGGATCGCCCTCGAGCGCCTTCAGGCTGAGCGAGATCCGTCCCTTCTCCTGGTCGACCCGCAGCACCTTGACGGTCACCGCGTCGCCCACCCGCACGAGGTCCGCCGGACGACTCGCCCGCGAATGCGACAGCTCGGACAGGGGCACGAGCCCTTGCACGCCGCCCAGGTCGACGAACGCTCCGAAGTCCGCCAGGGAGGCGACGGTCCCGGTCAACACCGCGCCCGGGGCGATTTTCTTCCGCGTCTCCTCGGCCGCCTCGGCGGCGCGCTCCTCGAGCAGGCGACGGCGGGAGAGGACCAGGTTGCGCCCGTTGTCGCTGAACGTCGTGACCCGGAATTCCAGGACGCGGCCGACATACTCTTCCGTCGCATCGACGCGGCGCAGGTCCATCTGCGAGAACGGACAGAAGCCGCGCAGGCCGCCGACCGTCACCTCGTAGCCGCCCTTGATCACCGCGGCCACCTTGCCCTCGACCGGAATGCCGGTCTGCGCGGCCACGGCCAGCGCCTGGCGCGCCTGCGCGCCTTGCCTAAGCTTGTGAGAAAGCCGCACCTCGTCCCCGGTCGAGACGACGGTGGCCTCGACCTCGTCGCCCACCGCGACCTTCAGGCGTCCGTCCTGGTCGGTCAGCTCCGCGCGCTCGATCCAGGCCTCGCCCTTGCCGCCGACGTCGACGAAGACGCTCTCGGCCGTGATGTGGATGACGCGGCCCTTCACGATCTGGCCCATCTCGAGGACCGGACGGGCCGCTTCGCGGGCGAACAGCGCGGCGAAATCTTCGGTGTCGCTCATCCTGTCACCCTAGGCGGGCCGCCGGCACGAGGTCAAGGCACATCGCGCGCATGGTAGAGCAGGATCCGGCGGACCTCCTCGACGGTCTCCGGCCGGTCCTGCAGCGAGTGCGCCGAGTCGACGACCAGCTCCGACTCCACGCCGTCGATGTGGGCGCCGGTGTAGTTGACGACACCGTCGCCGCCCTCCTCGACCGGGCCCGAGCCCTTCACGGCGATGACCGAGTTGGCGGCCACCCCGGGAGCCAGCGGAATGGCGGCCAGCGTCTGGAGGAAATTGTTCCGCGGGTTCATCTGGTCGAGGCTGGTCGCCATCCGCGGCGTGGCATCGGCGCTCGAGAGGACCAGCGCGTCCCGGTTCGTCGCGATGTCGGACATGACGCCGGCGAGCTTGATGGGCATCGTCATGAAGCCGCGGAGGCGGTCCGCGACCCATTCGGCGAACCCGCCCACCGTGAGAACGCTCCCGTGGTGCGGCGTCGCCAGGAATACCACACGCTTGACGAACGGCAGCGGCGTCACGAATATCGTCCGCTGGAGCAGGTCGCGCGTCTCGGGCGAGACGTCCAGTGACTCGAGCGGCTGCTTGAAGGCCAGGTCCCAGAACCGCGTCCCGCTGTCGATCGCGGTCATCTTGGTCAGGAGCCCGCCCTGGCTGTGTCCGATCACCACCATCCGGCGCAGGCCCGGATCAGTTCCCTGGGGATCGAGGAGCTTCACGGCGCGCGCGAGCGACTCGCGCAGGAGCATCGAGGACCAGATGATGGGGCTCCCGGAGTCGTAGGAGAAGAACCAGAATTCGTACCGGGCGCGTACGCGCGCGTCGGCCGCCAGACGGTTGAACATCTCCGCCCACCGGCCGAACGAGGAAGCGGTGCCGTGCACGAACACGACCGGAATGCGCCCGCGGCGGTGCGGCACGGTCGCGTAGAGCTCGGACAGCTCACCGTGCGCGAACGGCAGCGCCTGAAGGAAGCGCAGATACTCTTGCTTCCAGATGGGCGAGTCGTTGAGCGAGAAGGCGAGAACAGCCGTGGGCTCGGTCTCGAGCGGGACCCGGCGGCCCGCGATCTCGACCGCTTCGGTGATGTCCGGCACGTGCACCTCGAGCGTGCTCTCGAAGGGCGGCCAGGCGAGCGCGGTGCGCGAGCGCGGCGATCGGAGCAGCGCCGTCACCGGCAGTGTCAGCTCGGCGCGCAGCAGGTCGCCCGGCCGGCCCTCGTCCGACAGGCCGGCGAGAGAGGCGGCCAGGGGCGCGCCGATCCCGGGCTCGCGATAGTGCGCCTGGAGGCCGAACACCCGGAACTCGGCGATCGGCGCGAACGCCGTCATGCGCCGGTCTTGCCAGGTCAGCTGCGTCTGGTCGAACGCGACCTCCAGCTGTCCGAATGGCAGGTCGAGCGTGCCGCCGCTCAACACGACCTGCCGGCTCTCGCGCGCTTCCAGCGCGGAGGTGAGGCCGCGGTTGTAGAGGTTCGCCGCCAGCCGGAAGCGCGGGTCGAAAGGACTCGGCGCCTCGCTGGGATCTTCGGGAAAGAGATAGGCCCAGGCGTAGAGGGCCGCCGCCAGGAAGTAGGGACGCTTCCCCGTGCGTTCGGCGTGAAGGAAGGACGCCTCGGCGGCTGCGAAGAGCTGTCGCGGGCCGCCCGAGCCCGAGACCGCCAGGTCGTGCAGCTGCTCCAGCGCCTTCTCCGGGTCGTCGGCGTAGAGCGCGTCCAGATTCGCCTCGAGGAGAACGTTGTAGCTCGCCGAGCTCAGCGACTTCGTCGAGAGCGCGCTTCGCGTGAGGCGCTCGTGCACGACGTTCGGATCGACGCGGGAGACGCCGACGGGACTCGAAGAACACGCCGCGAGCACGAGGGCGAGCGCGAGCGGGGCAATCGCGTTCACGGGCCCTATATTACGTTGATCTCCGCCGCGCGGCCGGCTGGCTTAGACTGTTCGGGCGACATGAGAGGCTACCGCACGCTCGGACTGGCGACGATCCTGCTGGGCCTCCTGGCAGGCCCGGCGTTCGCCCAGCAAACGCTCACGTGGACGGCGGGCGCCCTGGGCGGTGGCTGGTACGACATCTCGACGGGCGTGGCCGCGCTGCTCCGCGAGAAGGCCAACCTCACCATCAAGGTGATTCCCGGCGGTGGCGCGCAGAATCCCGTGCTCGTCGACAAGGGTGACGCCGCGATCGGGCTGGGACTTCCATCGCTCCTAGGAGCGGCCGTGCGCGGCGAGGATCCGTACGGCCGGCGGAAGCTGGAAGGCCTCCGCGCGCTCGCCGGGAACATGAGCCCCAGCTTCCTTCACTTCTACGTGGCGGGCGACTCGGCGCTCGCGACGCTGACGCTGGAGGAGATCTTTCGCGGAAAGAGGCCGATTCGCCTGGCCATTCCGAAGCCGGGCACCGCCGACGTCTGGGTGCTGGAAAAGATCATGACGTTCTACGGGCTCTGTACGCCCGGACGCATCGCCGACTGCTACAAATCGTGGGAGGAGGCTGGGGCGAGGCTCCTGCGCGGGTCGTATGCCGAACAGCTCGCCATGTTCAAGGGGCGCAAGGTGGGCGGCGTCTTCGCCATCCTCGCACTGCCGGCCGACGCGGTCACCGCGGCCTCCGAGGGACGAAAGCTCACCCTGCTGCCGTGTCCGCAGCCGCTGCTCGAGCACCTCGCCGGGTTCGGCCTCGGCAGGGGCGTGATCCCGGGCGGGACCTATCCCAAGGCCGTCAACGGCGCCGAGAGCGTGAGCGCGGCGACGATGGGCACGACCGTCATCGTCTCGGCCGCGATGAACGACGATCTCGCGTACACCATCACGAAGACGATCAACGACAACGCGGACCGTGTGCGGAAGCTCCATCCGAGCCTCGCCGACTACGATCCGTCGAAGGGCTGGCTCCGCCTCGGCCTCGCGCTCCATCCCGGAGCCGAGCGCTATTACCGCGAGCAGGGCTGGCTCCAGTAACCCATTCATCCTGGACGGGAGGCCATCGTGACGACACGGGGTATTCAGGCTGTCCGCGGGCACCTCGCGAAGCTGCCGCCGGCGAGCGCGCTCACCATCGAGCAGCGACGCGCCCAGTACGACCGCGCCGAGCGGGTCTTTCCGACCCCGTCCGACGTGAAGATCCAGCGGGTGACGACGCCGGAGCGGCCGGCCGAATGGCTCGAGCCGCCGGGGGTCAGCGGCGATACGGGCGTCGTGCTCTATCTTCACGGCGGCGGCTACGTTATCGGCTCGCCGCGCTCGCATCGTCATCTGGCCGCGGCCATTGCGCGCGCGGCCGGCGCGAGAGCGCTGGCCCTCGACTACCGGCTCGCGCCCGAGCATCCGTTCCCGGCCGCGCTGGACGACGCGATCGTTGCCTACCGGTGGCTGCTCGGGCAAGGCATCGCGCCCGGACGTATCGTCGTGGCCGGCGATTCGGCGGGAGGCGGCCTCACGGTCGCCACGCTGCTCGCCCTGCGCGATCGCGGGATCCCGCGGCCGGCCGCCGGCGTGTGCATCTCACCCTGGGTCGACCTGACGTGTAGCGGCAAGAGCTACGCGACGAAGGCCGCCAGCGATCCGATCGTCACTCACGACATCATCACGGCTCTGGCAGAGGCCTATGTGGGCAGCGGCGGCGATCGTAGGGCTCCGCTCGCCTCGCCCCTCTACGCCGATCTGCGCGACCTGCCCCCGCTCCTCGTTCAGGTCGGGAGCGAGGAGGTGCTGCTCGACGACGCGCTCAATCTCGGCGCGCGGGCACGCGCCGCGGGCGTCGACGCCACGGTCGAGGAATGGCCGGCGATGATCCACGTCTGGCACTGGTTCCTGCCGATGCTGGACGAGGCCGAGCAGGCCGTCGCGGTCATCGGGAAATTCGTCCGGGCCCGGGTCGGCTGAAGCTGGACTTGCCGCGGGGCGCAGGATAGAGTGCGCGCGATGCTCGGCGGTCCCCCTCGCGAGTCGCCTCTCGACGCGACCGCGGTCAGCGGCCATGATCCCGCCAGTGTGCTGACCGCCGCGCTGCTCCTCGTGCTAGCGGCCCTCGCGTGGGTCCGCGTGCTGTTTTCGCAGATGGACGACGACATGGCCGGCATGGGCATGGCGATGGCGCCGACGGTCGCCGAGGGTCTCGCCTACGTGGCGGCCTGGGCCGTCATGATGGCGGCGATGATGTTGCCGAGTGCCTTGCCGATGATCGGGCTCTACGCCGCGACGCAGCGGAACGCGAGCCGGGTCCGGAGGGTCGTGTCGGTCGCGCTGTTCACGGCGATCTATCTCGGCCTGTGGGCGCTGACGGGTGTCCCGATCTACCTGGGAAGCGTGGCGCTCAGCGCCGTCACTCCGAAGGCGCTGGCATACGCCAGCGCCGGGGTGCTCATCGTCGCCGGGATCTTCCAGGTCTCGCCGATCAAGCAGGTGTGCCTGCGACACTGCCGCAGCCCGCTCGGGTTCCTCTTCGGACACTGGCGCGAGGGGTGGCAGGGCGGCCTGGCGATGGGCTGGGCGCATGCCCTGTACTGTCTGGGCTGCTGCTGGGCGCTCATGGTCGTTCTGGCGGTGGTCGGCGCAATGGGGCTACCCTGGGTCTTCCTCATCGCGGCGATCGTGGCAGCCGAGAAGCTCGTGCCGGGTGGTGCGTGGGTCGCGCGACTGACCGGCGTGGTGCTGGTCCTCATGGGCCTCGCCGTCGCCGCGCGTCCGGGTCTCGCGGTCGCGCTCCGGGCCGGCTCACCCTCGATGTAACATAGTCGGCGACAACGGCCGAGCCCTCAACGGAGGTTTGTCATGGCGAACGTTCGATGGCAGATCAGCGGCGAGTACTTCGAGGCCTGCAGCTGTGACTCGGTGTGCCCGTGCCCGACCTCGGGCCTGGCGGCGCGCCCGACCAAGGGCTATTGCGCGGCCGGCCTCGTCTTCCGGGTCGGGCAAGGCGTGCACGGCAGCACGAAGCTCGACGGGCTGAGCTTCGCCGTCCTGCTGCGCACGCCCGGCCCGATGGGCCAGGGTGACTGGACGGTCGGTCTCATCCTGGACGAACGCGCCTCGACGGAACAGCGCGAAGCGCTCACGGCCATCGCGAGTGGCCAGGGCGGCGGGCCGATGGCGGCGCTGGGCCCGCTGATCAGCCACTTCGAAGGAGCCCAGGCGAAGCCGATCAAGATCGAGACGAGCGGGATGCGCCGCTCGGTCTCCATCCCAGGGGTGCTCGACATTGCCGTCGAGGGCATCTTGGGGGCCAAGCAGGACGAGCCGATCTATCTCGATAACGTCGGGCACCCCGCGGCCCGCCGGCTCGCGCTCGCCAAAGCCTCACGTAGCCACATGCACGCCTTCGGCATCGACTGGGACGACACCTCCGGCCGGAACAACGGCCACTTCGCGCCGTTCGCGTGGAGCTCCAGCTAGACCGCGGAGCGATCCAGCGCCTTCCGTACTTTCACGACCCGCCTGGCGCCCGCAGCAGCTCGCCGACGGCGCGGTGGGCCTGGTCGATCGCCGCGTCGGTGTACGCGTAGGCCGCGGCATCAGCGTTGGCGATGGCGATGCGGCCGAACGGCTTGCGCGCTTGCACGCACGGCAGCGGACCGCCATCGATCCAGAACGGATCCCACAGCGAGTTGTACTGGTACGCGTAGCCGTGCGGCCAGCGGTTCACCGTGATGGCCACGATGTCGCGTGTCGGGTCGAAGCCCCCGGCGCTCAGCATGCGCGCGAGCTGATCGCGCACGTTGCGCTCGAACGTGTCGAAGGTCGTCGTGAAGAGCTCGCGCTGGCCCGCCCGGTGCTGCTCGCGCCCCGGCAGACCGGGCCGGCACGGCGTGCGCATCATGTGAACGACCATCGGCTCCTCGGGCCGGCGCGCCGGACGGTAGCTTCCCACGCGGACCGGCAGGTCGAGGTCGACCGTCGAGAAGAAGCTGCCCGGGCAGTGAGCGCGGCTGACGCGCAGCGCGCGGAAGCTGATCCAGCTCCGTAGCGCCACGTTCGTGTAGACGATGGGCACCTTGATGGCGTACGCGAGCGCGCCGCGCTGCGCCTCCGGCAGCTCGGGGCAGATGTACGGGATCACCGCGTTCCAGCAGGCCAGCACGCAGCTCCGGGCGCGCACCCGTTCCAGCCGGCGGCCGCGCACGTAGCTGACCTCGACGTCCGCCGCGTCGCCCGCGGGGCGCGCTCGTACGACCGTGCTGCCAAGACGAAGACGCGCGGGCCCCGGCTCGTCGAGCCGCGCGTAGTCGACGCGCCCGGGCACCAGCTCGTCGACGGTTCTGGCGGGAACGGCGCGCGGGATCAGCCGCCCGACGAGCAGCCGGGCGAGCGTCGCGTTGCCGTCCGGGAAGTGCAGGAAGGGCGAGCGCGGGCCGGGGCGCGCGTCGAGCCCCATACCCGGGCCGGCGGTCGGAGCCAGCTTCATCCCCGCGAAGCCGGGTAGACCGAGGCCCCACGCGTCGAGGGCCGAGACCGCGTCGATGCCGAGCCCGTAGAGTGAATGCGGGCGCGCCTGGAAGAACGGCAGCACGTCGGGATGGCAGCCGGCGCCCTTCACCAGGAAGTCCGCGTAGCTCATCCGCGCCAGATGTGCCTTCTTCGCGCCGTCGTCCAGGCCGGGCAGATAGTCGGTCGATTCCCCCACGAGGCGAAGGATGTCACGCCGGGCGGCCTCGGACAGCGGGGCCTGCGCGAGGAACGACGTCCACGGGTCGGTCGCACCCGGGGCACGCAGCAACCGGTCGGCGCCGAACGTCTCGCGATCGAAGAAGACGGCCGCGTCCATGCCGAGCCCGGCGTAGAGGCCGCGCTCGAACATGCGGTCCCAGCGCGAGACGTCCACGCCCAGCTCAGTGAGCAGCGCGCTCGCGACCGCGCTGTACGGCGCCGGACTGTCGATCGCGAAGGTGCCTCCGTAGCCGATGAGCGTGCGGCCGCCGACCCGGAACTCGTTGCGGCGCGCGTGACCACCGAAGTCGTCGTGGTTGTCGAGGACGAGAATGCGCGCGGAGGAGCCGGCCGCCTTGCGGAAGTACCAGGCCGCGGCCAGCCCGCTGATGCCGGCGCCCACGACGACCAGATCGTAGCGCTCGCCGGTATCGGCGGCCGGACCGGCCCTGGCCCAGAACGTCCCGTCGCGCAGCGCGTGAGCGACTTCGAACGAGCCGACATGGCTGCCGCGCAGGCCCGTCAGCGCGGGGGGATAGGGAATCGCAACGCCGGCCGTGTCGTCGAGCCCCAGCGCCTCGCGTGGCGAGAGCAAGGCCCCGCCCACGGTAAGCGCGACGCCGTTCAGGAAATCGCGCCGCGTCAGGTTGTTCAAGGGCTCGTCCGCGTCGGCCGAGCGCCGAGAGCGGGCGCGGCGGTCAGCGCAGTCCCGGCGCCGGGCCCGCGTCGGACAGCACCCGACTCACCGCGGCGTGGGCCATGATGACGTCGGGCGACTCTTGCAGCGCGACGATGTACTTGGCGTGAAAGTCACCACCCTCGCCCGACTTCAGCAGCGCGAACGCCTCGCGAAACACGCTTCGGACGTTGTCGGGCGAGATCGGCTCGTCGGCGTCGACGAGCGCGTCGAGATTCGCGATCATTCCCGAGAGCGATCGGAGCCAGGAGAACTGCGCGTCGTGGAGCACGAGCTGGAACAGCTCGTACGTGGGAACCGACCCGTGGCGGTCTTCGTATGCGCGGCGCTCACGGTCGAGCAGCACCCCGTGGAGCTGCAGCAATCGGGTGCTGAGATCGCGCAGACGGTCGCGATCCCGTCTGCTCGGCGCTTCGCCGCTCGTGGCCATGGTCCCGCCTCCTGTCCTTAGCCCGATGCTATCACCGCGCGCATGTCTATCGTCGGGAGCGACGTCGGGGCGCCGCAAGTGCTCGTCTGGAGCATGGCCGGCGGGCGCTTGCCCGAATTCCGCAATAGTTCAGGAATTCAATCTCGGCGGGATAGACTTTTTCTCGTGTGACACCCTCGGGGCGATGCCGAATGGCCGTCGCGATGGTGACAGCCTATGGAAAGGAGGTTCCGTGCACCGACTGATAGTCGCCCTCTGTCTACTGAGCGCCGCGGGTTGCGGCCTATCCGAAGAAGCGACCGCCGCGAAGGACCGCGAGTCGTCGCAGGCCACGTGGGCGCTGGTTTTCAAGGTCGACGGCGCCGACGTGAAGATCCCGCTCAAGGTCATGAATGTGCTCCTGTTCAAGGACGAGGAGCATGCAAAGCAGAACCCGTCGGTCTTCGCCATCGAGGGGAGCGGAGTCCATCTGATCAGAGAAATCGACGCCGCCGACAACGTCGATTACGGCGAGCACTGGGAACGGCTCATCAACAAGAGGCTCACGATCAAAGCCTCGGGCCAGTTCCACCGCGATCCCGTCGACTCGAAGATCGCGCTCCCGGGCGCGTCCGAGGTCGCCGTGACCGGGAGAACGATGTTCGTCGAGAAGTACACGGGCAAGTTGTCCGGCTCGGACGGCAACAAGACGCTCTCGGGCAAGATCACGATACAGCTCTCCGACGGGCGCACGCTCGAGGGCACGTTCGCCGTCCACGCCGTGACCTGGGGCTAGTGCAGGAACCCATCGACGCCGCACCTGGGAGGCGTTCAGCCGGAGCCAATCGCCGAGCAGGAACCACCTGCAGGCACGGACGACGCGTGCTGGCCTAGCTGCGTTGCGACGTCGTCACCTAGACACGCGCGCTCCAGAACGCCATCCCCAGTTCATCGAAGATCCGGCGCGCCGACGCGGCGTGCTCGGACGACGGCGAGACCCGCGCGAGCACCCGGTGGCAGTGGCCGATCTCGGGTGGCGCGCCCAGCTCGAGCGCAGCGCCCAGCGCCTCCTCGGCGCGCGGCTGGGCCGCCGCGGTGTCGCCGTCAGCGAGCAGGATCTCCGCCTCCAGGCGCAAGAGCGGAGCGCTATAGCCCTGTGCCCCGCGCTCGGCCGCCGCGGCCCTGCCGGCGGCGACGACGCGCCGCGCGTCGTCGACCCGCCCCCCTGCCAGGTAGGCCGCCGCCGTCACTGTCCCGAACCGCATCCACTGCATGAGCGCGGTGGCATGCCGCTCAAAGGCGCGGTCGAGGTATTCGAGGCCGCGTGCCCGGTCGCCGGCGAGGCATCGGGCCCATGCCAGGTAGACGCCGTTCGCGCAAATGCCGTGCACGACGTCGTGCTCCTCGGCGATGGCCAGGCCACGCTCAAGAACTGCAATGGCCGCCGGCAGGTCGCCGCGGAGCAGGTGCGCGTAGCCGAGGAACGCGTTCGCGATCGCGAGGCTGGACGAGTGACGGATCTCCGCGGCCACGCGGAGCGCTTCGAGGCCTGTGGCGAGCGCGGCGTCGAAGCGGCCGAGCGCGGCCTCGACTTCCGATCGCCACCCGCAAAGGCTGACGAAGATCGGGTAGACGAGCCCGGGCTCGTGGCCGGCCGCCTCCGTGGCGAAGAGCCGGGCGCCCGCGTCGTGCTCGCGGATGGCCTCCTCGAGGCGGCCCATGTCACGGTACGCGACGCCCATGACGAAGCGCGCGTAGCTGCGGGTCCGTAGGTCGGCGGCATCGGCGCCGGCGGCCGCCTCGCGTGCAAGCTCCAACGCGCGCACCAGCGTCCCCGGGATCGCGTCCCCGACGGTTATGGCCTGCGCCTGACGGACCTGTACCTGCGCGAGCCGCGGTCCGGCCTCGAGACGGCGAGCCAGCGCCTCGACGCGTGCGCCCAGCTCGCCGAGGCCGTCCATGCGGTTCGTGGAGATTCGCGTGGACCAGAGCTCCAGGTACACGTCGAGCTCCAGCCGCGGGTCAGCGACCTCACCGAGGCGCTGCAGGGCGTCCACCGCCGCCTCGTAGAAGTCCACCGCCGGGCGGTACCGCGCCTCCGCCTGCGCCTTAGCGCCGGCGCGGTAGAGATACGAGGCCGCGGGTTCCCACAATTCGCCGCGCACGGCATGATGGGCGAGAACCTCCACGCTGACCGGTCCCTGTTCGCGCCTGCCAGCCTCGAGCGCGGCCAACACGCCAGCGTGCAGCGTGCGCCGCCGCTCGCGCAGAAGGCTCTGGTACGCGACCTCGAGCGTCAGCGCGTGCTTGAACGTGTACTCGAGCTCCGGGAACAGGCTGGTCTCGTAAAGGAACTCGGCGGCCTGTAGCTGAGCAAGCCCGCGCCGCAGCTCGAGCGCCGCCATCTCGGCGACCGTCTCCAAGAGCGTGAGGGCGACCGTCTTGCCGATGACGGCTGCGGACTGGAGCAGGTGCTTGACGGGCGGCGGGAGCCGATCGATGCGCGCGGCGAGCACGGCCTGGACGGTCGCGGGAACGTGTGTGATGTCGAGCGCCCTGGCGAGACGGAAGGAGCCCCGCTCGCCGACGAGGACACCGCTCTCGACCAGAGTGCGCACCGACTCCTCGAGGAAGAAGGGATTGCCCTCGGTCCGGTCGAGGAGCAGCCGCTTGAGCGGCTCGAGCGACCGACTGGCGCCGAGGAGGCCATCCAGCAGCTTCGCCGCGCTCGCCGCGCCGAGCGGATCGATGCGGAGCTGCGTATAGGAGCTCTTGCCGCCCCAGGCGTGCTTGTACTCGGGCCGGTAGTTAACGAGCAGCAACACGCGCGCAGTCGGCAGGCTCTCGACCAGGGTGTCGAGCAGCCCCTGCGTCTCGTCGTCGATCCAGTGCAGGTCCTCGAACAGGAGGACCACGGGCTGGACGCGGCTCTCGCGCAGCACGAGGTGCTTGATGGCGTCGAAGGTCCGGTGCCGTCGCTCGCCGGCGCCGAGTCCCTCCCATGGCTGGTCCGGAACAGGCGCGCCCAGCAGTACCAGGAGCGGGACTAGGGCGGGCCGGAGGTTCTCGTCCAGCGTAAGCAGCTTGCCCGTGACCTTCTCCCGAACGACGCGCGCCTCATCCCGCTCCCCGATCTTGAAGTACGCGCGCAGTAGGTCGATGACGGGCAGGTATGCCGTGGCCTTGCCGTAGGAAACGGACGTGGACTCCAGCACCAGCCAGCCCTCGGTGAGGTGTGAGCGGATGAACTCCCAGTAGAGCCGGGACTTCCCGACGCCCGGCTCGCCCACCACCGCCACGAGCTGTCCGGAGCCGGTGCGAGCCCGGTCGCGGGCGTTCGCGAGTTGGGTGATCTCGGAGTCACGCCCGACGAAGCGCGTGAGCCCGCGCGCGGCGGCCGCATGCAGCCGCGACCGGATGGGCGACGCGCCGACTAGTTCGTATACCTCGAGAGGTGCCTCCATCCCCTTCACCGGCCGCGGGCCGAGCGCGCGCGTGAGGACGTAGCCCTCGACGAGGCTCAGCGTCTCCGATGGCAACAGGATCGTGCCCGGCATCGCCATCTGCTCCATGCGGGCGGCGAGGTGCGTCGTCTGTCCGATTGCGGTGTAGTCCATGTTGAGATCGCTGCTGATCGAGCGCACCACGACCTCACCGGAGTTGAGCCCGACGCGAATGTGCACAGGCACGCTGAGCGTGCGGTGCACCTCCTGGGCGTATTCGCCGACGCGCTGCTGCATTCGCAGGGCGGCGTAACACGCGCGCACAGCGTGCTCCTCGTGCGCGATGGGGGCGCCGAAGAGCGCCATGATGCCGTCGCCCATCACTTGGTTGACCGTGCCCTCGTAGTGGTGCACGGCCTCGATCATGCGCTCCAGCACCGCGTCGAGCAGGCGCCGAGCGTCCTCGGGATCACGATCGGCCAGGAGTTCCATGGAGCCCTTGAGGTCGGCGAACAGGACGGTCACGTGCTTGCGCTCACCCTCCAGCGCGTCCTTGGACGTGCGGATGCGCTCGGCGAGGTGCGTCGGCGTGTACGAAGCCGGGGAGGCGAAGCGCGGTGTGGCGTCGGATGCAGCGCCCACGGGCGCAGCGCACTGCGAGCAGAACTTGGCGGAGGCCGGCAGCTCGCTCTCGCATTTGGCGCAACGCGCAGGCAGCGGGGCGGCGCACTCGGGACAGAACTTCGCCCGCGGCGGCGCCTCGTGCTGGCAGCGGGGGCACTGCATGGCCCCTAGTGATAGCACAAGCGCCGACCGCAACGTGCTTGACAAGGCCGGCGGGCGGCCCGAGAGTCCGTGCCACAGGAGGTGACTCCAATGGCGGATTCCATCCCGACAGGTGGCGTTCACCACTTCCGGCTCACTGTCACTGACGTCGACCGGACGGTGGAGTTCTACACGGGCTTGCTCGGGTTCAAGAAGTTGATGGAACTCGATCCTGGCGCCTTCCTCAGCAATGGCTCCGTGGGCCTGGGAATCGGCCCCTTCCCGGATCCCGCGCGCGCCATCGAGGGCGACCGTTTCAGCGAGAACCGCGTGGGGCTCGACCATATGAGCTTCGCGGTGCCGTCGCGTAAGGTGCTCGAGGACGCCGTCCGCCTGTTGGACGCGCGCGGCGTGCCGCACAGCGAGGTGCGCGACCTCGGCGAAGCGTTCGGCATAGCGATCCTGATCTTCCGCGATCCCGACAACATCCAGCTCGAGCTCAGCGCTCCGCGCTGAGCGGCTCCGTGTGGGCCAGTTACAAACGGTTAAACGCTATCCGGCTTCGCTGGCAGAAAAGATTCCTTCACGCACCGTCAAATCACCTCAGCTCGCCCTCCAGCTCGCCGATGCTCGCCGCCACGACGTCCACGAGCTGATCGACCTCCGCGGCGGTAATGCAAAGCGGCGGCGCGAGCCGTACGACCTGCCCGCGCGCGTAGACGATCGCGCCCCGGTCCCACGCCTTGCGATCGAGCTTGGCGACCAGCTCCTTGTCGAGGGGCCGGCCCGAGCCGTCGGGCGCCACGAGCTCGGCGCACACCATGAGCCCGCGGCCGCGCACCTCGCCGACGATGCGCTTCTTGCCGATCGCCTGCTGGAGCCCGTCGCGCAGGCGCGCGCCCATCGCCGCGGCGTTCGCGACGAGATTGTCCTTCTCCATGATCTGGATGTTGGCGAGCGCCGCCGCGCAAGCCACGGGGTGCGCCGCGTAGGTGCCGGGGTGCACGTTCTCCTGCTTGGCGTCGTCGGGGAAGGCGTCGGCCAGCCGGCGCCGCGCGATGGCGCCTGAGAGCGGGATATAGCCGGACGTGATGCCCTTGGCGACCGTCATGAGGTCGGGGACGATGCCGTCGTGCTCGCAGGCGAACCAGCGGCCGGTGCGGCCGAATCCGGTGATGACCTCGTCGGCGATCATGAGCACGTCGAGCTCGTCGCAGATGGCGCGCACGGCGCGCAGCCAGCCGATGGGCGGCATGATGAAGCCGCCCGAAGAGATGACCGGCTCCATGATGACGGCGGACACGGTCTCAGGCCCTTCCGCGACGATCGCCTGACGCAGCTCGCGGGCGCGGCGCTGCACCAGCTCCTCGTCGGTCCCCTTGCCCCGGTCGCGGAACGGGTACGGCGGCGTGATCTTGGCGAAGCCCGGCACGTGCAGGGCCGCGTACGGCTCGACCATGTGGGGCAGCCCGCAGACGGCGAAGGTGCCCGTCGTGCCGCCGTGATAGCCCCCCTCGAGCGAGATGACCTTGTGCTTGGTCGGCTTGCCCGACGCGAGCCAGTAGTGGCGGGCCATCTGCATGGCGCGCTCGTTGGCCTCGGCGCCGCTCACCGCGAAGAACGAGTAGTCGAGATCGCCCGGCGTCAGCGCGGCGAGCTTCTCCGCCAGCTGCGCGGCAGGCCGGTTCGAGAACTGTCGCGTCGTCGGATAGTAGGCCAGGCGCACCGTCTGCTCGGCAATCGCCTCGGCGATCTCCCGCCGGCCGTGGCCCACGTTCACCACGGCGAGGCCCGCGAAGCCGTCGAGCAGCTTCTTGCCGCGCTCGGTCCACACCCACACGCCCTCGGCCCGCTCGATCACGAGCTCCTCGTCGGCGAGCCAGGCGTGGTCCTGGGTCTTGTGCGTCCAGAGGTGTCTGATCGCTTCGCCGCTCGTGGCCATCGTCGCGCCTCCCGTTGTTGGCACGATGCTATCATCTCGCGCGTATGTTCATCGTCGGGATCGACGTCGGCGGAACCTTCACCGATCTGACCGCGGTCGACGAGGCCGCCGGCCGCGTCGTCGTCACCAAGGTGCCGTCCGAGCCGCGGAACGAGGCGGCCGCCGTTCTGTCAGGGCTCCGGGCGTTGGGCATCGCGGGCCGCGACGTGCGGCGGCTCGTCCACGGCACGACCGTCGGCACCAACGCCGTCCTGGAGCGGCGTGGCGCGCGCGTGGCCATTCTCACGACCGCCGGCTTTCGTGACCTGATCGAGATCGGCCGCACCAAGCGCAACATCCCGGCGCTCTTCGTGCCCACGTTCGTGCGCCCCAAGCCCGTAGTCGAACGCAAGCACCGCTTCGAGGTCGGCGAGCGGCTGGCTGCCGACGGTGCCGTGCTGGTGCCGCTCGACGGGGCGAGCGTCGAGCGCGCGCTCGACGCGGCGGCCGCAGCCGGGGCCGAGGCGCTTGCGGTCTGCTTGCTCCACGCCTACTTGAATCCGGCACACGAGCGCGCCGTCGCCGATGCCGCCAAGGGCCGGTACCCCGGGCTGCCCGTGTCCTGCTCGGCGGACGTCGTCGCCGAGTACCGCGAGTTCGAGCGCTTCTCGACGACGGTGCTCAACGCCTATCTGCAGCCCCTCATGGACGGCTACCTCGCCGGGCTCGAGGAGCGGCTGCGCGCCACCGGCTACGCTCACGGCGTGCTCACCGTGGCGTCGAGTGGCGGCATGATGACCACCGAGACGGCGCGCCGCCTGCCGATCAAGACGATCTTCTCGGGCCCGGCCGGCGGCGTGAGCCAGGCGTGCTTCGTCGGTGATGCCGGCGGCGTGCGCGACTTCATCACCTACGACATGGGCGGCACCTCGACCGACGTCTGCCTGGTCCGCGATCTCACGCCGTTGACGACGTCTGACGGCATGCTCGGCGCCTTCCCCGTCAAGGTTCCGCAGCTCGACATGCACAGCGTGGGTGCCGGCGGCGGCTCGATCGCGTGGCTCGACGTGGACGGGAGCCTTCAGGTCGGGCCACGCAGCGCCGGGGCCACGCCGGGCCCGGCCGCGTACGGCCTCGGCGGCACCGAGCCGACGGTGACCGACGCCAACGTGGTGCTCGGCCGCATCGGGACGGCCAGGCGTCTCGGCGGCGCGATCGCGATCGAAGCCGGCCGCGCCCACGGGGCCGTTGCCGATCTCGCCCGGCGCCTCGGGGGGTCGATGACGGTCGAGTCGCTCGCCGAGGGCGTCCTGACGATCGCCGTCGCGCGGATGACCTCGGCTATCCGCGAGATCTCCATCCAGCGCGGGCACGACCCGCGCGACTTCACGCTGATCGCCTTCGGGGGCGCCGGGCCCATGCACGCCCTCGCCCTAGCCCAGGAGATCGGTATCCCGCGCGTGCTCGTGCCGCGGCACCCCGGGAACTTCTCCGCGCTCGGCCTTCTCGCGTCCGACATCAAGCACGACGACGTCAGGACGCGCGTAGGACCGCTGCGCGAGCGCCTCGCGGTCGCGGGCGAGCTGTTCGCCGAGATGGATCGCGCCGCGCGGCATCAGCTCGAGCTGGAGGGATTCGCCGCGCCGCAGCAGCGCATCCTCCGTTCGCTCGACCTGCGCTACCACGGCCAGGCCTTCGAGCTGAACGTGGCTCTCGGCGCCGACGGGCTCGCGCTCGACGCCATCGAGGCCGCGTTCCACCGCCAGCATCTGGCGGCGTACGGTCACGCGAGCCCCGGCGCCGCGATCGAGCTGGTGAATGCCCGGCTCGCCGCCTACGGCCTCGTTCCGAAGCCCTCCGGCGAGCGCTATCGCAGCGCGGGCGCTTCGATCGACGACCCGCTGGTCGCGCGCCGGCTCATCTGGTTCGACGGCGCACCGCACGACTGCCCGGTGTGGGAGCGCGAGCGGCTGCCCGAGCGGGGCGTGCTGCGCGGCCCCGCCGTCGTAGAAGAATTCGGTGCCACCACTGTCGTGCCTCCGGGCTGGGGCGGCGTCGTGGACGAGCACGGCAACCTGCGCTTCGAGCGGGAGGACCGGGCGTGATCGACCCGATCACCCTCGAAGTGGTGCGCGAGGCGTTCGTGTCGATCGTGCGCGAGATGCGCGTGACGCTCGTGCGCACGGCGTACTCGTCCATCCTCTACGAGGGCGAGGACTTCTCCTGCGTTCTCATGGACGGCCACGCTCAGATCGTCGCCATGTCCCGGGGGCAGGACCATCCGCTCCACATCGTGCCGATCGGCTGGTCGGTGAAGGCGGTGCGGGAGAAGTTCGGCGACGACATTCATCCCGGCGACATCTTCCTGCACAACGAGCCCTACACCGGCGGCACGCACCTGAACGACGTCGCGATGATCTACCCGCTCTGGGCTCCGGACGGCGAGCTCTTCGTCTTTCCGGTGGTGCGCGCCCACTGGGGCGACGTGGGCGGGATGAGCCCGGGCAGCCTCTCGGGCCGCGCCACCGAAATTTTCCAGGAGGGCGTCCGCATCCCGCCCATCAAGATCGCCGAGCGAGGCCGGCCGAACCAGGCGGCGCTCGATCTCATCTTCAGCAACATGCGCGGGCCCCGCGAGCGCCGCGGCGACTTCCAGGCAATGCTCGGCACGTGCCGCAAGGCCTCGGAGCGGATCGACGAGCTGATCGCGCGCTACGGTACGGCGACCATCCGCGCCGCCGTCGCCGAGCTGATGGACCGCGCCGAGGGCCGGATGCGCCGCGCCATCCGCGGGCTTCGCCCAGGCGAGTACGTCTACGAGGCGCACCTGGAGGCCGGCACCGATCGTCTCGAGCCGCTCACGGTGCGCGCGAAGGTCGTCGTGGCCGGCGACACGATCACCGTGGATCTCGCCGGCAGCTCGCCGCAGACGGCCGGCCCCACCAACGTCGGCCCGGCGATGGCGCCGACCGGCGCTTTCACGATCATCAAGTCGTTCCTCGATCCGGGCGCCGACGTGAATTCCGGCGCCTTCCGCCCGCTGACCGTCCTGACTCCGCCGGGCACCATCGTGAACGCTGATCCCCCGGCGCCGTGCGGCGGCATGGTCGAGGTGAAGTACTGCGTCGAGTCGGCGGTGATGGGCGCCCTCGCCCAGGCGCTCGACGGCAAGGTGGCCGGCGATCTGAAGGGCGGCGGCAACCACTGCTACGTCGGCGGCCCTCACCCGCGCACGGGCGAGACGTTTATCTTCTACGAGTACCCGGCCGGCGGTACCGGCGCCTTCGAGGGTGGCGACGGCAGCAACACCGTGCGTACGTGGACCGAGAGCGACATGACAACGCTCCAGCCCATCGAGGCCGTCGAGCAGCTCTATCCCGTGCGCATCGATCGCACGGCGCTGCGCGAGGATTCGGGCGGGCCTGGGCGGTGGCGCGGCGGGCTCGGGCTGACGCGCGAGGTGCTCATCCAGACTTCCGGCGCTCAGCTCTCGGTGCTCGCCGAGAAGTCCGTGCTGCCGCCCTTCGGCGTGTGCGGCGGGGGGCCCGGTGCGACCAATCGCTTCTGGGTGCGGCGCAACGGTCGGCGCGTCGAGACGTCACCACTGCCCGGCAAGGTGAGCGGCTTTCCCCTCGAGCCCGGCGACGTCCTGCTCATGGAGTCGAGCGGCGGCGGCGGCTTCGGCGACCCGCTCGACCGCGATCCCGCGAGCGTCGTGGCCGACGTCCTCGAAGGCTACGTCACGCCGGCGGCGGTGGAGACGATTTACGGCGTCGTGCTCCGCCAGGGCGCACCGGATCTCGCTGCCACCGCGGTGCGACGGGCGGAGCTCCGGGCTGCGCGCCTCCGCGTGCGTGTGGTGGCGGCCCCCGGCCTCGACGGCGGCCGCGGGCGTGCCATCCGGCTCGATGCCGGGACCGCGGCGCGGCTCGGCGTTCAGGAGGGCGCCGTCGTCGAGCTGGTGAACCCGCGGGGAGCGCCCCTGCGCGCCTGGGTCGCGGGCCTCACCGCCGCAGCGAGCTCCGCCGATGCGACGCCTCGCGCCGAGGTCGCGCCGATCGCCCTGCGCATGCTCGCCATTACCGAGGGCGCCGAGGTGGAGGTGCGGGCCGTTCATTCCGGAGCGCTGACAGCCAACCCGGCTTGACGGAGTAAGGAGGCCCCGCAGATGAAGCTCACTATCATCGCCGCAGTCGTGGCACTCCTGATCGGCCTTGGTACCGGCTATCTCATGTGGGGCGAGCGTGCGCGCCGGGCCACCGATGAGCGGAATCGCGCAGTTCATGAAGCCGATGCGATGAAGGCCCAGACGGCGGAGGACCTGCGAAAGCTTCAGGAGGAGTTGATCGCCGAGCGCACTCGCCGACAGCGTCTGGAGGAAGTCATCAGCGAAGGGCGGAAGTAGGAAAACTTCGTTTCTGCGCTCCTTTCCCGCTACGTTGGAATAGGCCTATGGGCTGGTATTTCGCATTCTTCCTGGTCTCCGGCTATTGCAGCCTCGTGTACGAGATCGTCTGGCTCCGGCTCGCCATGGCGGAGTTCGGCGTCACGACTCCGTTCATCGCGATTGTGCTCTCGGTATTCATGGGCGGACTCGCGCTCGGCAGCTGGAGCGGCGGCGTACTCACGCGTCGGATCGGATCCCGGTTGGGGGTTTTTCCGCTGCGGCTTTACGCCGCCGCCGAGATCGTCATCGGCATCTCGGGCGTCGTGGTCCCGTACGTGTTCGTGTCGGGCCGCACCTTCATGGCTCCGATCGCGAAAGGCGCGGCCTGGGACTCTGCGAGCTACTACCTGGCGTCGGGGGCGTGGATAGCGGTCGCGCTCCTCCCGGCGTGCGCTGCCATGGGCGCGACCTTCCCGTTCGCCATGGCGGCAATGCGTGACGAATTCGGGGACCGCGCCGAACGATCCTTCAGCTATCTGTATCTCGCCAATGTCATCGGAGCCGCGGCCGGCACCGTCATCGCGGCGTTCGTCCTGATCGAGCTGCTGGGATTCCGCGGCACGTTGCGCCTCTCCGCGGCGCTGAACGGGATCCTGGCGGTCGCCGCGTTCGTTCGCAGCTCCTCTCGCCCCGCCGGCGCCGAGGCCGGTTCCGAAGGTCGGATCGAGATCGCACAGGCGCCGTCGCAGCCACGGCGAAGTGTCGGCATCCTGGCCGGCGTGTTCGTGACGGGCCTCGCCAGCATGGCCATGGAAGTCGTGTGGATTCGCCAGTTCACGTTCTACATCGGCACCGTCGTCTACGCGTTCGCATCGGTCCTGGCCTTGTATCTGGTGGCGACGTTCGTGGGATCCCAGCTCTATCGCGCGGCGAGTCGCGCGCGCCATCCGGGACATCCGGCCCGCATCGGCGTATGGGCCTGGACTGTCGTGGCATTGTTCGGCTTGCTTCCGTTGATCGCCGCCGATCCGCGGATTCCGCTCTCGGCGTGGTCGGTACCGGAGGTGGTCCGGGTCATCGTCGGCATCGTGCCCTTCTGCGGTGCGGTCGGGGTCCTGACACCGATGATGATCGATCGCTGGTCGTCCGGTGATCCAGGACGAGCCGGCGCAGCGTACGCGATGAACGTGCTGGGCTCGCTTCTTGGCCCGCTGGTTGCCGGCTTCTGGCTCCTTCCGGCGATGGGTGAGCGATCGGCTCTCCTCGTCCTGTCGCTTCCCCTGTTCGTCATGGGGCTCGTCGGCGTCGTTCGACCCGCCGTCGTGATGGGCCCCAACGCCGTGGCCATGGGCACCCGCACCGCGGGGCTGCTCTTCGCCGGCGTCGTGGTGGCATCGGTGCTCGTGACGGTCGCGAGCAAGAGCTGGGAAGAGGTCTTGTTGCGGCCGTCCGACGAGGCGCGAAGGGATCACACCGCGACCGCGATCGCGGCGACGAGCCCGAACGGCAAGCTCCTGGTGATCAATGGGCGGACCCATGCCTACAGCACGACGGTGACGAAAACCATGGCCCATCTACCGCTCGCGTCCCTCGAGCGGCCGCCCGACCACGCGCTCGTGGTGGCGTTCGGAATGGGCACGACGTTCCGGTCGCTTCTCTCGTGGAATATCGACACGACCGCCGTCGAGCTCGTCCCGAGCGTCCCGGCCCTCTTCGGGCAGTTCCATCGGAACGCCGTCCAGCTTCTCGCCTCTCCGCGGGCGCACGTGGTCATCGACGACGGCCGTCGCTTTCTCGACCGCTCGACCGACCTGTACGACGTGATCACGATCGATCCGCCCCCGCCGGCGGAAGCGGCGGCATCGAGCCTCTTGTACTCGAAAGAGTTCTACGCGACCGCGAGGGCGCGCCTGCGCCCGGACGGTGTTCTGCAGCAGTGGCTCCCGTATGCGGAATTGCCGATCCTGGTATCGGTGAGCCGGGCGATCCGCGATTCGTTTCCACACGTCCGCGCATTTCACTATCAGCAGGGCGGGTCCTCGGGGTTTCATTTCCTCGCGAGCATGCGGCCGATCCCCCTCGCGTCCGGCGCGGTGCTGGCGTCGCGGCTTCCGCCGTCGGCCGTTGCCGACTTTCTCGAATGGGGACCGGAACCGACGGCCGAGCGTCAGTTCGACTGGATTCTGGCAGGAGAAACGCCGATCTCGGCCCTCATCGCGCTCGCTCCCGGCGTCCCCGCCGTTCAGGACGACCGTCCGTTCAACGAGTATTACTTCCTCCGGCGATGGGTGTTCCGCTAACCTAAAGCATGAAGCGGGAGCGACTGCGGGGCGCCCCGGATGATGCCGCCACCGCGGCGCGACTCAGCGCCTGATGTCCTTGAGGACTTACCGTACCGCGATCGACTCACTCCCCCCGTCGCGGACGGGGAGCGGATCGCCGTGAGACACGGGCCCGGCGCGCCGCCCCACCCTCCTCGAGCTCAATGCCGAAGACGCTGGACAGCCGGTCGGCGGCGATGCGCTTGCCCGCGACCGGGCGCGGGCGCGCGACCACGGCGGCGGTCGCGGAGCCGATCAGCTCCGCCTGGTCCAGCTGGCGCAGCTCGAAGAACAGCTCCGGCCGCGCATCGAGCCGGATCGCCACGCCGTACAGGACCGCGGCGACGTGCTTGCACACGACGGCGGCGTCCGGACACGAGCAGTCGAGCGCCAGCTCGCGCGGCTCGGGGAACAGCCCGTCCCTCGCGTCGGTCAGGACGGCGAGCACGTCGTTGGACAGCTCGCCGCGCAGCAGGCCGACGAGGGAGCCGATCCGGCCGGTGCAGCGCGCGACGACCCGCCGCCAACGCGCCTTCCCGAGCGGCGCGATGCCGATCGTCACCCGGTACAGCTCGGTGCCGGCCACGTAGGCCTCCACCCGTCCGCGCCCGATCGTCAGGTCCAGCACCGAGCCGTTCCTCAGATACGCGCGTCCGCGCGGCAGGCGGTTCGCGAGGTCGGCGTAGCGCTCGAGGTTCTCGGCCCAGGCCCGGCCCCAGAACGTCGCGGCGAGCTGCCGCTTGCGGTGGACGAGCACGACGGGCTCGGCCGCGCGCTTGCCCTTCTTCAGGAGCTTCGCGAGCGCCCGCGCGCCGTGCGCGCGCTTCTCCGCCACCGGCAGGTATGGTGGGTAGTAGTCCCAGCCGCTCACGCTTCGGCCGTGGCCCGGCGGAGATCGAGGGCCACCATGGCCATCAGCTCCCCGTCGCTCATTTCGGTCAGCAGCGTCTCGGCGCCAACGTGGAGCACGCCGCGCACCATCGCCTGCTTGTCCTCGATGAGCCGGTCGATGCGCTCCTCGACGGTGCCGCGGCACACGAGCTTGTGCACGAGCACGTTCT
>Ga0137403_10002250_pt1 | contig 23732 bp, 21 predicted proteins | sample CZOMad2_1_16fung_FD_122057 | JGI IMG/M metagenome (GOLD analysis project Ga0137403, IMG submission 122057) | Vadose zone soil fungal communities from Angelo Coast Range Reserve, California, USA - CZOMad2_1_16fungal (Hybrid Assembly) | ecosystem: Environmental > Terrestrial > Soil > Vadose zone...
CTCCTGGCGATGGGGGTGCTATGACTCAGTGAACGCAACGAGTGGCGATTTACCGGCAAATTATCTTAGCGGCGATGGGTCTAAGACTCCCCTTCGCCTCCACCACTCTCGTGAAGCCGCCGGACGAGGAAGAGACCGAGCGCGACAAACTGTGTCCGGCGCGTCTGAGCGTTGCCGCCAGCGCTACAGGGGACTGACGATCAGCCGGCTTGAGGCGAGCTGAGTATCGCGGACATCGGACCATGAGGTTCGCCGCGACGGTACTGGCCCTGCTGTGCGTGCTCTCGAGCCTCGCCGGCTGCGCAAGGCTGGCGCAGTCGGGCTCACTGCCTTCCGACGAAGAGCGATGCGCGTACGCCGGCGGCATGTGGTACAGCGGTCTGTGCCGGTATCGGGGACAGTAGCCCGCGAACGGCAGCGGGCAGATGTCCGAGTCGAGGTATCCATCAGCCTCTTGAGACGTCCCTCTCACCGAAACGGAGGTCGGTATGACAAAGGCGCGTGGTGTAGCCATAACCGTAGGGTTACTGCTACTGCTGGGGATTTTGTCGGGACCCGTGCGGGCCGCTGATACGGTGATCCTCACGTGTCGCGTTGGGGGTCCGATCCCCGGTCCTCTGGAGGTCTCGTCATGCGGAACCAGCGCTGGCGTTCCCGTGACGTGCCCCGTCACAGGTCCTCCTCCTCCACCTGGTTTCGGCCCAGCTTGCGCACAGACATTGGCAAACTTCCTGACGCCGCCCGGCTTCAAGCTCGTGGACGTTCACACAACCTTCGATCAGCTCGTCTATACCATCGTCAACAAACATCCGGTCGGCGACTAGCGGTTCATCGACCGGCGCCGTACCGCGAAGCAGCACACGAGCGTCGAGCAATCCTCGGCGCTCGTTGCGTCTTCACGTCCGCCGCAACACCTCTTCCAGCGTGACGAGGCGCAGGCGTCCGAAGCCAGCATGAGCGGGAGTCGAGCGCGCCTCATCGGGTATTCGCTCTAGGCTAAGGTGTTCCCTGATCAGCGGGACCATCCGAGGCGCGGACTGTACGCCACTATGAGTTAGAATCAGCCGTGCCGGACGACAAGATCCGCGTCCTGATCGTCGACGATGAACCAGAGGTGGCCGCTGTCCTCGACGAGCTGGTGACGGGGTTTGGTCATCGAACGGCTATCGCTCACAACGGCGTCCAGGCCATCCGGGCGGTCCGCGAATTTGCTCCGCACGTCGTGTTGCTCGACATTCGGATGCCAGGCATCGACGGCCATACGGTGCTCGATCACTTACGGGGGAGCGCACAACCGCCGACCGTCATCATCGTCAGCGGCAATCATGAAGAAGACGAAGCGCGGGAACTCCTGCAGCGCGGCGCTTTCGACTATCTCACGAAGCCCGTCGATTTCAGTTATCTGCAGCAGGCGATCGCAGCCGCCGCAGCTGCCGCGCCAGAGCGGTAGATAGCCTTCGGCTTGCGCCGCCCGGCCGTACTTCGGAGCGTCGTGCCCGAAATTGCGCCTCGGACCGCCGATAGCCAACGGTCTGATCGTCGAGGCATCGTTCTGAATTATGGTTTCGGGAGTGCGAGGCAGCTCGAGGGCGAGGAAGCCGAGGCGGCCGCGAGCGCGACGTGGCGTCCAGGCCGCGGAGCGTCGTGACGTGCATAGGCCTGGAGGAAGTGCCGGACGAACCACCAGTACCCCCAGAATGCATGTCTGATCTTTAGCCGAGGCTTTTGCAGAGGAGACCGGGTCGCCTGCGCGGTCGCCTATGGCAAATATGGGCAAACCCTTTCCATCTCGACGGCGGGGTCTCAGTATGTCTACGATGTTTTACTTATGGGTGAGCGCAGGCACACGCCCGGCTCGAGGCCGTCGCTCATCCTCGTCGCCGACGACAACCGCGACACCCGAGATATGTATGGGCTCTACCTGAGCCTGCTCGGCTACACGGTCGCCGTCGCCGAGGACGGGCGCAACGCGGTGAAGAAGGCGCGCGCGCTGCACCCGGACCTCATCGTGATGGACCTGGACATGCCGGACATCGACGGCTGGAGTGCGATCCGGCAGCTCCAGGCCGACGCCGACACGGCGGCGATCCCCGTCGTCGTCGTGACCGGCCACGATCTCAAGGCCGAGCTCAAGCATGCAGCGATCGCCGCCGGCGCGGTCTCGTACATCATGAAGCCGTGCTTCCCCGAGCAGCTCGCACGCGAGGTCGGCGCGCGCCTCGCGGTGCGCCGCGCCCGAACCGCTAGCGCGCTGTAGCCTGTGAGCTCAACCGTGCGACTGTCGACCGGGCGCTAGCCCCGTCGAGGGGGATGGCGATGGAGGTCCAGCGCGTCTCTGGTGGTACCAGCCTTCTCGACGTTCTCGATCGAGTCCTCGACAAGGGGATCGTCATTGATGCCTGGGTCCGGCTGTCTCTCGTCGGCATCGACTTGGTGACCGTGGAGGCGAGCGTCGTCGTCGCGTCGATAGCGACATACCTTCAGTACAGCGAACCGCTGGGTGCCGCCGCCGTGTTCACGTCAGTGACAAGCGCCCCACGCCTCCTGAGCTTCCAGCGGGCGACTCCGGCGTCGAATCCCAACGGACGGCCGGCGCGCCACGATGCGGTCCGCGGGGTGGGTAAGGACACCTTTCGAGACCGGCTCCGAATGTAGTATCTTGCGCGTTGGGAAAAAGATGATCCTCCTGCGTGGGCACGCGTGTATGAGTGGCTGTGCGAACGTAACGTGCGAATCGTGATCACGTGACTGACTCCAACGCACCCCCCTTCGACCAATCCTCGGAGCTCATCGCGACATGAAACGGGACCCTTCACCCTGAAGACGGGCGACAGCTCTTCGTGAGACCTCTCGCCGTCGTCAGCGCCGCCGTTGTCATGCTCGGGCCTCTCGGTTGTGCCCATCGGGTGCCGACGCCAACCGTCGCCGCAGAACCGAAGCCCGATATCGGTAGGGTGGGGCTGCCGATCTCTTCCTCGGCCTTGCGATCCTCGCCGCGGGCTTTGCCCTCGCTCCTGTGGGGGCCGGGGTGGGCGCTGTGGCGGGCGCCGTTGCCGCGCCGCCGAAGGACGAGGTAGGGCAGAGCGCCGAAGCCCTAGTCGATACGTTCCTGGAGCTCGCCGAGCCTGACGTATGGCTCAGCGTGAAGGATCGGAGTGACTGGAAGATGGCCTTCTCGCCGGCGCTTACCTTATGGCTTGTCCTCCGGGCCGGGCTGGTGCGCGCGTTGGATGGCGAGGAGATCCGGCACCACAGGAGACTGACGATCAGCCGGCTGAAAGGTGATCGTCGCGGCCGCAGGGCGGGGCCGCCGCCTAGTCCGTGAGGCTTGTCCCGCTGGCGTTCAGTTCCGGGTGGGCGCGCTACCCGATGACCGTGGCCATCATCGCCATCGTCGTGGGGATTAGAGCCTACGTGATTCCGGGCTGGAGCCTCGCACACCCGTATGTGCTCTTCTACCCCGCAATCATGCTTGCCGGCTGGCTCGGCGGCTTCGGGCCGGGCGTGCTGGCCACCATCCTGGCTGCCCTCTCGCTGGTGGTCCTCTGGCTGCCGCCGCTCTACTCCCTCCGCATCCAGCGTGTCGAGGACGCCAGCGGCATGATGGTGTTCGTGGCCATCGGGTTCGCGATCAGCTTTCTCAACGAAGCGCGGTTGCAGGCCGAGCGCCGCGCCAAGGCCGCGGAAGAAGAGGTGCGGCGCAGGGAGGAGCGGCGCACGCCGCCGACGCCGAGCTGATGGTCGACCAAACGCGCCCGCCTCCTCCGCGCCCGCTCTGGGCTTCGCCACGCTTGAGCCGCACGAGCCCGAACTGCACCTCCTCCACCGCTGGCTCGACGGCTGGCGCGGGATCGGTCCATCAGTGAAGCACGAGTGGAGGGCGCGACCGTGCAGCAGCGTTTCCTTGTGCGCGGGCCGGTAGCTTTATTCTTGAATCACGCGGACGGGGTCTTACGGTGGGCGCAAGACCATCCGCCCTCGGGCACAGAGATGAAACGAAGTGGATGGTGCAAAATGTCTACGTGCCTCAGCAAGTGTGCGAGAGTGTAGTGACTTCGCTGGTGCGTTCCGCGCCGACAGGCCATCGAGCGTCGTGTATCACTTCATCGGCCTCCCCAACACTGTCGATCCGCGCGGCCCGAAGGGCGGCGATGAACGAGACAACAAAGATCATCGCAGATCGGGGGAACAGCGAATGAACCCGTATTCTTACCAGCACGAGAAGATGGGCGAAGCCATCCACTATCTCATGCGCCCTGACCTGCCATTTGAGAAGAAGCTCGTAGCCGGCATGATGGAGTTCGAGCACGCCTTCCACACGAGTTTGCCGTCAGACTCGGGATTCAACCACTTCGAAACGGTCACGCAGATCATGGGGCGCTCTGGACCGTGGGAGGAGCGGGCCACGACTCTCACGCCACTTCAACGCAGTGAGATCGTCAAGGCGTTCTGGAAACTCGACCGCGCAGTCTCGCGCGATTACTACACCTATGAGACTCAACGATGATCGCCGCCATCTACCGAGGCGTTGGCCTTCTTGCTGACGCCCCCGACAGGACTGGTCTGCGAGGAGTGCCTCGCCGCCTTCCTCGGAGTCGATCGTTTCGGCGCATTCTGAGTAGCTACGCGAACTGCACAATCTGCCGAGGGCGCCGGCTAGTCGCTCACATGCGCTCTGACGACCGACTACAAAATTTCCGCGAATGACGGTGGCGTCTGTGACTGATCGCCATTCGTCTGGCCTGAGGAGCCTCCTAGGGGACTGGTAGCATCGGGCGGAAGGCCTCGAGCGCCAGCGCGCGCTCCTCCGGCGTGGAAGGCGGCACCGGCCTCGCGCCAGCGGTCAGTTGCTCGAGTAATTCTTCCGCGTCGGCCGGGACGACGCCCGTGAACTTCGGCGCGTTGGCCGAGAGCACCGCCTCCACAGCCTTGCCGTAGCTCTGTCGCGTGAGCGAGTCGCGGTAGATCGTGCCCATCGTCGTCACGTAGAAGGAGACGAACCACGCCGCGCCCTCACGCGCCTTCGCGTCGGTGTCAGCCACCACAGCCGGCAGGTTGAGCGCGCGGGCGTTCGTCGTCACCGCGAGCGGGATCCGCTCGCCGCCGAGCAGCGCCCGGATCTGCGTGATCATCCGGCGCATGCGCGGCACCGGCGGCGCAAACGGCGTGTCGTGCAGGCCTTCCGCGAGCTGCGGGGTGCTGGCGCCGAGGCCGAGCTCGAAGCGTCCGCCCGACATCGCGTGCAGCGTCGCCGCGGCCATTGCGATGGTGGCCGCGCTACGGTTCCAGATGCCGAGGATGCCGGTCCCGAGCGTGATTCGCGTCGTGCGCGCCGCCGCCTCGGCGAGCAGCACGGTCATGTCGTACCCCCACGTCTCCGGCATGAAGAAGCCGTCGTAGCCGAGGCGATCGCCCTCGGTGGCGAGACCGATGATCGCTTCGCGCCGTGTCTCCAGCGGCATGACGGAAAGACCGATTCGTAGGCGCACGCGGTATCCTCCTGCTCGAAGCGGATCCTATCGGCCGAACATACGGGGTCGCGCGAGGCGCGCGCACCCCGTATGTTGCTCTCGAGTTCGGCGTGGGAGCCTGCTGCGGCGTGCGTTGCTCCTGCACCGCTGCTTCGACACCTGACGCGGGATCGGCGACGTCGTCGTGAGGTCTGGCCCATCACGTCCGGACGGCTAGAACCGCGGCGCGCGACCGTCGGTAACTCTAGCGCAAACACCCAAAGTGGGCCGGCGGGCTCGACTGGTCGCTGGCTCCTACCCCTCCGGTAAGCAGTCGACCGTCCACGCCGCGTCTGGCGCGATCGCCAGGCGCCAGTTCGGGAAGCGGCCGAGGAGATCGCGGATCTCGACGCAGGCGCCGTGACTGTGACCACGCTTTTGGTTGAGCCGTCCGGCGGCCTGTTCCCGGCGATGGGTCGTCGCGAGCATCTCGTACATCACCCGTAAGGCCTCCGACTCCGGCGTGCCGAGCTTGATGAGCACGCGTACACCCTCGGCGTTGGCGTCGAGCTCCCGCTGCTCTTGCGAGTACCTGAGGGGGCCTGCTCCCGCGAGCCGGCTCTGCACGTAATGCCCGAGCTCGTGCGCCATCACGGCGCGAAGGTGGGGTGAGCTCAGGGCGCTCGGGTGCAGGTAGATGTACGGGCCCTGTTCGACGTAGGCCGCGTTTGGCGCGATGAGCGAGGTGATCACCACGCGCGGCGTGAACCACTTGCCGTACGCCTTGGCCGTCGCGTCCGCCATCGCCTGCCACTCGGCGACACGCGGATCGGGGCGAGGTGAGAGGCTGGCGCAACCCGACAGCGACGAAAGCAGAACGCACGTCGCGATCGCGAGGACCAGGGTGCTCCTTGACGCCCACTCGCCGGCGCCGATCACTACGTCAGCTTCACCCTCGAAGCGGTCCATCAACGCGCCTCTACTATATGTGTATATGTGCAGCAAGAGGGCGGGTGGCGCGGCGCCGCCGTCCTTGTCCGGGTCTATGGCTGCTCAAGTAGGAGTTCGCCGCCGCCAGGACGCCGCACTGCAAGATGGTGCTGGGTTCTCGCAGGCGCTTGCAGCGACCAGCATCGAGTGAGCCGGCGACCGCCGATAAATCACACCTACCTCAGCCTTCGTGGTCTTCAACGCGCCCGCCTTGACGATCCTGGGAGGCTCGACGACCTGGTGCATCCGCTCAGACGGGAGCTTCGACACGAGCTCCAATACGAATGGCGACGGGGTCGGACGTCGGGGAACCACCCCGCCACCCCCGCCCCCGAGCACGCTCAAGGTCTTCATCAAGCAGCCACGGGCCAACGAGACCGTCAGCGGAACGGCTTGGGTGGTGTTGTGGGTCGAGGGTACGACCGGGTCGTCCAACGTCTTCACGCCACACGCTGACGGGCACGGTGCGCGATGCGAACGGCAACACCGGCACCACGAGTATCAGCGTGATCGTGAGGAACTAGCCGCCGCCCGCATGCGTCGCAGCTTCGTGCGCATTGAAGACGGTCTTTGTGTGCGCTAGGCTTCCTGGGATGAATTCGAGCCGCACCGGCGTGGCGATCGTCCTCATCATCACGGAGCTCGTGCTGGCTTCGCTGGCCTATGCGAGCCCGCCCGATCCGACATGGGTCAGCCGATCGATCAGCCACCAACCCGGATTGTTCTTGGCCTCCTGCTCGACGCTCCGACGCCCACACACGCCTACGACGGTTCGCTCCGCCACACATCCCGCTCCCCGCCCGCTCCTGCTCGTTAGATTCCGTCGCCGCCCCGTCGCCTGACGATCTCTGGAGATCCGACCGTCGGGCACGACCGCGCCCGAGCGTTCGGCGACGACGTCCAGGTATCTCTGTGCATTGAGCGTCACGCAGGGGAGGGTCTATCCGCGATGGACGAGGCGACGGAAGAGCTCCTTCGCGACCTCCGAGGAAGCCCGACAGACTTGGAGAAGCTGGTGAACAGAATCGATCAGCGACGTCCTCGTGTCGTGGCAATCTCGGCGAATGCGATCGCGCGCTGGAACAAAGACGATCCGAGGGCGTGGGAACGTGTGCGCGAGTGGCTGACGAAGCAGGGTGTTCGCGTTATGGTTGGCTGAGGGCCACTCGAAGGACGGTGCGTGCTGCCGCCGCGCTAGGCGGCGGCCCTGATCACCGTCCGCCGGCGCGCGCAGCGCGAGCAGACGTCCAGCCGCGAGGCGAACGCCGCCTCGCCCGCCAGCAGTCGCTGCGTGACCATGCTCACCTGGTTCGGCGGCGCCTTGATGGCGTCCGCGAGACAGTCGACGCAGAAGAAGTCCGGATGCTCTCTCAGGAACTCTCCGATGAGGTGGTATGGCGCATCCATGCCGAGGTGGCTCCCGTCGAGGTGAGGAAACGATTCCATCCAATGTGACAAACGCCACCGGAGTGACAGCAAACGGAGTGCCGAGGCGGCATGGTGCGGCATTTGCGCGAGGCGGCCCGGACACGCGTCGATCGTTCGACGGTGCGTCACGTCCGACGTCAACCGGCCAACGTTGTGGTGGTACTGTGGTGCGGTGATCTCGGCGCGATTTGACGAGCGGCACGTCCTGCCGATCGCCATGTTCTTCGGGTCGTTCTCGTGGTCCTTCGTTTACATCAGCCTGCCGTTCCACATCCAGCGCATCTCGACGTGGGACGCCGCGGGCACGCTCACGTGGACGGGCTGGATCATGGGCATCACGCCGCTCGCCACCGTGGTCACGGCGCCGCTCTGGGGCCGCTGGGCCGAGCGCGGCAATCCCAAGACGCTCTACGCGATGGTCCAGGTGACCCAGGGCCTCGCGTTCCTCGGCACGGCCGCCGCGCGCACGCTGATCGAGCTGTTCCTCTGCCGCATCGTGCTCGGCGTCACCGGCGCCGCCTCGACGTTCGCGTTCGTCAGCGCCGGCCGCTCCGACGATCCGCGTGACGTCCGCCGCCAGGTGGCGGCGATCCAGTCGGGGATGACGATCGGGCAGGTGATCGGCCCGCTCGTCGGCGCCGTCGCCGCCGCGCGCCTCGGGTTCCGCGCCTCGTTCGTGCTCGGCGCGGCGATCCTCTTCGGCTGCGGCGCGCTCGTGCGCTGGGGCGTACCCGATCAGAAGGACGGCGCGGCGTCGGGGCCGAGCGCGGCGCGGCCGAACTGGCGCGACGTCTTCGCGGTGGCCGGCATCGTGCTCGGCGGCTCCACTCAGATCTTCTTCCTCACCTCGATCCTGCCGCAGGTGCTCCCCGATCTCGGCGTCGCCGACGACCGCACGCTGGAGGTCGGCGGCCTCGTGATCTTCGCCTCCGCCGTCGCCGCCGCCCTCGGCTCGGTGCTGGCGTCACGGCTGGCCGAGCTCGTGCCCGAGCGGCAGCTGATCCCCGGGCTCCTCGTGCTGTCGTCGATCTTCGTCGTCGCACTGGCGCCGGTGCGGAGCGTGTGGGTCTACGGCGCGCTCCGCTTCCTGCAGGTCGCCTGCATCGCGCCGGTGTTCCCGCTCGCCGTGGCGCGGATCGCGCAGTCGGCGGGCGGCGTCGCCATCGGCGTGGTGAACTCCGCGCGGATCGGCGCGGCCTTCGTGGGACCGGTGCTCGCCACCACGCTGCTGGCGTGGTCGGCGCCGGGCGCGCTCTACGCGTCACTGGCGCTCATCGGGCTGGCCTGTGTGCCGCTCGCGCGGGGCGTGAGCCCGCGGCACGCATGAGCCGACCGCTCGTCGACATCCGGCTCGACGCGCTGGCCACGCGCGGCGGCGTGCCGCCGGGGCTCGGGGGCATTAGCGTCCACGTCCGCTATGGCGAGTTCTTCACGTTCCTCGGTCCGCCGCACTCCGGCAAGACCGACGTCCTGCGCGCCGTGGCGGGCTTCATGACCCCGAGCGCCGGCCGCGTGGTGGTGGACGGGCAGGACCTCGGCGGCCTCGCCCCCGCCGCGCGCTCGATCGGCTATGTCTTCCAGGAGGGCGCGCTCTGGGGACACATGAGCGTGCGCGAGCACGTCGCGTTCGGTCTCGAGGCGCAGGGCGTCGCCCCGGCCGACGTGGAGCGCCGCGTGGCGACGGTGCTCGCGCGCCTCGGGCTCGCCCACGTGCCCGACGCCCGCCCGCCCGAGCTCACGCTCGAGCAGCGGCGCCGGCTGGCGCTGGCGCGCGCGCTCGCTCCGGAGCCGCGCGTGCTGCTGCTCGACGAGCCGCTCGCCCATCTCGATCCGCTGACGCGCAAGACGCTGCGGATCGAGCTGGCCAAGCTGCACCGCGACCTCGCGGTCACGACGATCCACGCCACGCGCGACGCCGCCGACGCGCTGGCCCTCTCCGACCGGCTCGCCGTGCTGTCCGACGGTCAGGTGGCGCAGCTGGGCGAGCCGTCGGAGGTCTACCAGCACCCGCGCACGCGCGTGGTGGCCGAGGCGCTCGGTCCCGCCAACTTCCTGCCCGTGCGCGTCGTCGAGGTGCGCGACCTCGGCGTCGTGGTCGAGACGGAGGCGGGCCACCGCGTGCCGGTGGCGGGCGTCGGCGAGTATCGCGAGGGCAGCCGCGGGCTCCTCGTGCTGCGGCCGGAGCTGCTGTCGATGACCGACGCCGCCATGGGCCGTGGGCCCGGCCTGCCGGGCACGGTCAGCCTGCGCGTGTTCGAGGGCGCGCGCCAGCTCTACGAGGTCGACATCGGCGCGGTGACGCCGGTGCGCGTGGAGCTGCCGTCGCAGCACGAGGGGCGGATCTTTCGCCTCGGCGAGCGCGTGCGCGTCGAGCTGTCGAGCGAGACGGTGGTGCTGGTGCCCGACGTGGGGCGGGCCTGACTACAGCGTGTAGGTCTTGTCTTGCTCGAGGATGGTGAGGCGACCGGCGTCGACGCGTGACAGCTCTTCGGTGATCTCGTCGTAGAACTGCGGCTTGATGTGGTAGATCCAGACGGGCAGGTCGGACGGCAGCTTGTCGATCTCGCGGCGGATCAGGGCGGGCGTCATGTGCCGCGCCACCTCCGCCAGCTTCGCCATCCGGTTCGGGAACGCGCACTCCACGAAGGCCGCCCGCAGGCCGCGCAGGCCGCGCGCCGCTTTCCACAGCGCCTCCGTGGGGCCCGTGTCGCCGGAGAAGATGAAGCCGGTGTTGCCGTCGTGGAAGATGAAGCCTGTCGCCGGCACCGTGTGGCTCACCGGCACCGGCGTCACCCACGCGTCGCCCACGCGCTGCTCGGCCTCCTCCACCAGCGTCCGGTACTTCATCACCGGCGCGTCCGGCGGAATCTGCGCGAAGTCCGGCCACGCGAGGTTGTTGAAGACGCCCGCCCGCAGCGCGTTCACCACGGGCTCGAGGCTCGCCACCGTGAGCGGCACGCGCGTCTCGGAGAACGCGAGCGTCTCGGTCAGGAAGGCGAGACCTGCGACGTGATCGAGATGGGAGTGGGTGATGAGCGCGTGCTCGATGTGGATCTGCTCGGGCATGGTCAGTGCACCGCCCACCGTGCCCGCGTCGATCAGGATTCGGTCGTTGACGAGGAAGGACGTGGGACGCTGACCGAGTCCTTCGGCTCCGTAGGCGCCGAGTACTCGTATCTTCATTCCCAGTCTAGACTAGCATACATTGTCGAAGATGAAGGTTTCGTGGTCTCGAATCCGTAGGATCGGCCGCAAGCATCTGGCCGGCATCCTGGCGGGCGTCGTCGTTGTCAGTCTCGTGCAGTTCGGCCTGCTCGACGCCCAGGAGCACTGGTCGCTCGCCCAGCTCTTCGAGTTGCGCGGCAGCCGCAAGCCGATGCCGCAGATCGTGATCGTGACGATCGACGAGTCCACCTTCACCGAGATGAACGAGCAGTGGCCGTTTGCCCGCGCGCGTCACGCCGAGCTGCTGATGCAGTTGGCGGCCGGCAAGCCGCGACTGATCGGCATCGACCTGATTTTCGATGCACCCTCTTCGCGCGGTCCCAAGGACGACGAGGCGTTCGGCAAGGCGATCGCGTTCGCGGGCAACGTGGTGCTCGGCGCCGCATACACGAAGGACATCCAGCCGTACACCAGGCGCGAGACCTTCAACGTCCCCATTCCGGTGCTCCGGCGGGGTGCGGCGGCCGTCGCGCCCGTCAACGTGCATGCCGACGCCGATGGCGACGTCCGCCGGGTGCCGCTCATGGTGACGCCGGAGCAGCTGGCGCCGATGCCCGCGTTCGACACGACGCTCCACAGGCTGCTTGCCAGGTCCGGCTTTCCGGTGGCCCCGCTTCCGACGTCGCCGTCGATCCTCATCAACTTCCGAGGCGGTCGAACCACCTATCCGTGGGTCTCCTACCATCGGGTCGTGCGCGGTGAGATTCCGTCGGAGCACTGGAAGGACAAGATCGTCCTCATCGGACCCACGAGCCCGATCCTGCACGACCAGTTCCCGACGGCGTTCGCGCCCGGCGGCGACATGCCGGGCGTCGAGATCCACGCCAATGCGCTCGAGACGCTGGTGCGCGGCAACCCGATCCGCGAGGTCCCACAAGCCGTGTCGACGGCCCTGGCGGTGGTGGCCGGCTTGCTGGGCGCCGCGCTCGTCATACGCCTTCATGCCTTCCGCGCGCTGATCGCGGCGGCGGGGCTGTGGGTGATCCTCACGTTGGCTGCCTACGCCGGCTTCGTCCTGATGGACGTGTGGATGCGCGGGATGGCGGGCACGTGGGCCCTCGTGCTCGGCTACGGCGGCACCGTGGTCGAGCACTTCGTGCGCGAGCAGCGCGAGCGGCGGCGATTTCAGCAGTTCTTTTCGCCCGCCGTCGCGCGCGAGGTCGTGCGCCACAAGGAAGAGGGCAGCCTGGACACCAGCCGCCGCCTGGTGACCGTGCTCTTCTCGGACATCCGCGGGTTCACCACGCTGTCCGAGCAGCTGCAGCCGGAGCAGGTCGCCGAGATGCTCCGCGAGTACCTGACGGAGATGACGGAGATCGTCTTCCGGCACGGCGGCACCGTCGACAAGTACATCGGCGACTGCGTCATGGCGCTCTACAACGTGCCGTTCGAGGATCCCGAGCACGCCGTCAAGGCGGTGCGCACAGCGCTGGAGTTCCAGGAGCGGACGCTCGCCGTGTCCAAGCGCTGGGAGGAGAAGCTCGGCATCGCCATCCGCAACGGCGTCGGGATCAACACCGGTGAAGCGGTGGTGGGCACGCTGGGCTCCAAGCAGCGCCTGGAGTACACGGCGATCGGCGACACCATCAACCTCGGCGCGCGGCTGGAGTCGATCACCAAGGACTACAAGACCAACATCATCATCAGCGAGTCCACCTACCTGCTGGTGAAGGATCAGTTCGTGACCAAGGAGCTCGGCGATGTCATGGTGAAGGGCAAGAGCCAGCCGGTGAAGATCTACGCGGTGCTGCCGAACAACATCCGCAAGCATCCGCGCGCGACCCTCGAGGCCGCCGCCGTGCTGTCGATCGCGGGCGAGGGCCGCACGTGGCATGTGATCACGCGCGACATCAGCGAGGGCGGCATGTCGCTCAAAGGTGTGCCGGAGAGCTGGGTGAAGGGCCAGACCGTTCAGATCCGCTGCGAGGGCGGGACGCTGCCGAAGCCCATCGTGGCGGAGGCGCTGATCGCCTGGCGCACGGGTGACGAGGTCGGCATCACCTTCACGTCGCTCGACCCCGACTCGGCGCCGACGGTCACCGATTACCTGAGCACACGCGCGAAGTGATTGCCGCGCCCGCGGCCCCGTGTTAGAACTCGGCTGAGCACGACGACGCGCGCGGGAGGGGCATGAGCGAGCCGTTCGACTACCCGAAGATGTCGCGGGCGCTGATCATCGGCGACAAGGACACCGTGGCCGCCAAGACCCGCGAAGGCCTCAGCCTCGCCATGGACCCCAAGGACCTCATCTTCAAGGGCCTCATCCCGGGCATGGACGTCGTCGGCGAGAAGTTCCGTCGCAACGAGTACTACGTCCCCCAGGTGCTGCTCTCCGCGCGCGCGATGTACGCCGGGCTCGATCTCCTCAAGCCGCTCATCACCGCCGCCGCCAAGGGCGACGACTACCACGGCATCGTCGTGATCGGCACCGCGCAGGGCGACCTGCACGACATCGGCAAGAACCTGGTCGCCATGATGCTCGAGGGCGCCGGCTTCAAGGTCGTGAACCTCGGCCGTGACGTGGCGCCCGAGAAGTTCGTGGCCGCCGTGGAAGAGCACAACGCCAATATCGTCGGGATCTCCGCGCTGATGACGACGACGATGCCCGGCATGAAGCGGACGATCGACGCGCTGATCAAGGCGGGCCTGCGCGCGCGCGTGAAGGTCATGGTGGGGGGCGCCCCGGTGAGCCAGGCCTTCTGCGACGAGATCGGCGCCGACGGCTACGCCAGGGACTCGACGCTGGCGGTGGTGAAGGCGAAGCTGCTGCTGGGCGTCACGGTGTCCGCATGAAGTCCCGTGGGTGGGAGGTCGTCGAGCGCGTCAAGAGAGGGGAGACCCTCATCTTCGACGGCGGCTACGGTACGATGCTCTTCGCGGCCGGCCTGCTGAACGGCGCGTGCCCCGAGCTGTGGAACGACACCCACGCCGACGTCGTGGCCGGCATCCACCAGGGCTATTTCGACGCGGGCAGCGACATCGTCGAGACCAATACGTTCGGCGGCGCGCGGCTCAAGCTCAACGAGTACGCGCTGGGCGAGCGCACGCGCGAGCTGAACGTCAAGGGGGCGCGGCTCGCGCGCAAGGTCGCGCCCGCGCGCGGCTTCGTCGCGGGCTCCATCGGTCCCACGAGCCGACTCCCGCAGGATTACGCGCTGGACGCCGGCGTGACCGACGAGGAGTACGAGGAGACGTTCCGCGAGCAGGCCGAGGCGCTCGCGGAGGGCGGCGTGGACCTGTTCGCTGTCGAGACGATGATGTTTCCCCAGGAGGCGACGGCGGCCATCCGGGCGTGCAAGGCGGTGACCGACCTGCCCGTGATGGCGACGATGTTCTTCCAGTTCGAGGAGCTGCACGACCGCGACCGGACGATGTGGGGCGAGAGCCCGGCGGAGGTCGCCAAGAACCTCCTGGCCGCCGGCGCCGACGTCGTCGGCATGAACTGCGGGCGCGGCCCCGATCGCGCCATCGTGATCATCCGCGAGATGCGCCAGGTCACCGACGCGCCGCTCGTCGCGTATCCGAACGCCGGGCTGCCGATCACCACGGGCGACACGGTGACCTACGAGCTGGGCCCCGAGGCGATGGCGCGCGAGTATCCCGCGCTGCTCGACGCCGGCTGCAACATCGTCGGCGCCTGCTGCGGCTCCAACCCCGAGCACATCCGGCTCATCTCCGAGGTCGTGCGACGCCGCAAGAAGTGATGCTGCGCCTCGGCGTCCAGGTCCTCGCCGACCTGCCCGTCGCCATCGATCCCGACGAGGTCCTCCGCTTCCAGGGCTACAAGAATGGCGTCGACATCCCCACGCCCGACGTCCGCGCCCTCTTCGACGACGCGCTCGCGGAGGGCACGCGGCTCATGGTCCCGCGTGCTGTCGTTCGCTGGCTCCCCGTGGACGCGCGCGGCCGCGACACGCTCGAGGCCGGCGGCGAGGTGCTGACGATTCCGGCGACGGGCCAGCGCTGGGGCGAGGTCGCATACGTCGCGGCCGCGGTGGTCACGATCGGCGACGCGCTCGAGCGGCGCGTGGCCGCACTCTGGGAATCGCGCGAGCTGCCGCTGGCCTCGATGCTCGACAGCGTCGGCTCGGGTGCCGTCGAGAGCCTGGCCGAGTACCTGAACGACGTCCTCTGCCAGCAGGGCCTCGCGGCGGGGCTCGCCGTGACGAACCGCATCAGCCCCGGCTACGCGGACTGGGCCGTTACCGAGCAGCACGCGCTGTTCCGGCTCTGTTCCGGCTCGCCGGTGGGCGTGACGCTGAACGCGGCGTGCTTCATGACGCCGGGCAAGTCGATCTCGCTGCTCGTCGGCGCCGGCGTGCGCGCGCGCGTGGACCACTACTTCAGCCAGTGCGCGCGCTGCTGGATGCGCGACTGCGCGTATCGCCGCGCGCCCGCCCGCCGCACCGTCCATCGCTGAGCCACGTATGATGAGGCCGTGACCAGCCGGCTGCCGTGGCCGATGATTCTCCAGGTGCTCGCCGTCGCGGCCGCCGTCTGGCTGTTCGTCGCGACCTGGCAGGTCTGGATCCTGGCCTTCGTCGCGCTCATCATCGCCGCCGCCATCCTGCCGGCCGCCCGCGCGGGCGAGCGCTGGCATGTGCCGCGCGGCCTGGTCGTGCTCGGCGTCTACGTCCTCGCCGCCGGCGTGTTCTCGCTGATGGGCCGTCTCCTGTGGCCGGCGCTCAGCGAGCAGTGGGGGCAGTTCATGGACCAGCTGCCCAAGCTCGTCGAGAACGTGCGCGGGTGGCTGGGCATCATCGACTACTGGCTCGGGCAGTGGGGCGCGTCGCTGCCGTCGCCCAAGGCCGACAAGGTCGAAGGGATCGCGGGGATCCTGCTCGGCAACGCGATGCGCCTCACCACCGGCGTCGTCGGCGCCGTGTTCGAGCTGTTGGCCGTGCTGGTCATCGCCGCCTATCTCGTGATCGACGCGCGCGAGGTCGGCCACACGCTGCTGGCTCTCCTGCCGCGCGAGCACCGCGCGACGGCGACGCGGCTGGCGCCGGCCGTGCTCAACCGCATCGGCGGCTACGTGCGCGGCCAGATCGTGTCGAGCTTCTTCGTCGGGGCGCTCATCGCCGTTGCGCTGGCCCTCCTCGGCGTCAAGTACGCGCTGCTCATCGGCGCCCTGGCCGCGGTCCTCAACGTCGTGCCCTTCGTGGGCGCCACGATCGCGACCGTTCTCGCCACGCTGTCCGCACTCAACGACGGCGTCCTCCGGGCCGGGATCACGCTCCCCGTGATGATCCTGTGCCAGACGATCGAGGGCAAGCTGCTCGCGCCGTACTTCGTGGGCCGCGCCACCGGTCTGCACGCGCTCGCCGTCCTCGTCGCGCTGCTCGCCGGCTTCCACCTCGGCGGCGTCGTCGGCGGCCTGGTCGCCGTGCCGTTCCTGGCCGGCGCCTGGGAGATCGTGCGCACCCTCTGGGTCGAGCCGCGCCGCAGCGCCTGAGCGGGGCGGTTCGGTCGGGGCCGGTGCGTGTGGGATGCGGCGGGGTCGTGCGAGACCCGTGTTTCGGGTAATGCGTCAGACACGGCTGTGAAGCGGTGCTCGTCGGCCGCGCCGGCCCCGACCGGGCCGTTTCGTGTTAGGCTCCCGGCACCAAATCGTTGCCCTTTCCTCCAACGCGCAGGAGGCGTCATGGCGACATTGTTGATCAACGGCAAGTCCCACACGGTCGACGCGGATCCGGGTACGCCGCTCTTGTGGGTGATTCGCGAGCGGCTCCAGCTCACCGGCACGAAGTTCGGCTGCGGAGTCGCGCAGTGCGGAGCGTGTACGGTGCATCTCGACGGCCAGGCCGTGCGCTCGTGCCAGACGACGGTGGCGCAGGCCGCGGGCAAAAAGATCACGACGATCGAGGGCCTGGACCCGGCCGGTCGGCATCCGCTGCAGGTCGCCTGGATTGCCGAGCAGGTACCCCAGTGCGGATACTGCCAGTCCGGCCAGCTCATGGCCGCGGCGGCGCTGCTCGCCCGCAATCCGAATCCGAGCGATCAGGACATCGTGACGGCCATGTCGGGCAACATCTGCCGGTGCGCGACGTATCTGCGCATCAAGCGCGCGATCAAGCGCGCCGCGCAGGGGGTGCGGTCATGAAGAGCCGGGTGACGCGACGCGCGTTCCTCGCGTCGGCCGCCGCGGCCGGCGCCGCCCTCACGATCCGTTTTCCGCTTTACGGTCCAGGCGACGCGGCTGGCGCGGCCGCCTACGACCCGAGCGCTGCGCTGACCATCACCCCCGACGGCCTCGTCACCGTGCACATCACGAAGGCCGAGATGGGGCAAGGCGTCGGCACCGCGCTGGCGCAGATCGTCGCCGAAGAGCTCGAGGCGGACTGGAAGGACGTCCGCGTCGATTACCCGACGAACGATCCCAAGTTCGGGCTGATGCTCACCGGCGGTAGCTGGTCGGTGAACTGGACGTTCGACGCGCTCTCGCGCGCCGGGGCCGCCGCCCGCCTGGCGTTGATCGACGCGGCCGCGAAGTCGTGGAACGCCAGTCCGGCCGACTGCGTCGCCGAGCGCGGGGTGGTGCGCCACCTTTCGAGCGGACGCTCGCTCCGCTACGGCGAGATCGTCGCCAGGATGCCGATCACCAAGACGTTCACCGAGGACGAGCTCAAGCAGATCACGCTCAAGAAGCCCGCCGATTACCGCGTCGTGGGGCAGTGGATCCCGCGCCTCGACATCCCGGACAAGGTGACCGGCAAGGCGAAGTTCGGCATGGACACGTTCCTGCCGAACATGGTCTACGCCAAGGTGGTCTATCCGCCCGTGCGCGAGGGCGCCAAGCGCACCGCCGTCGACGACAGCGCGGCGAAGCGGGTGAAGGGCTACGTCGCGACGGTCGCGCTGCCGCAGCTGGTCGCGGTGGTGGCCACGTCGTACGAGGCCGCGGTGAAGGCGCGCGACGCCCTCAAGGTCACCTGGGACCCGGGACCGAACGCCAACGTGAGCACCGAGTCGATCTTCGCCAAGTTCACGCAGGCCAAGGACGACCCCAACGCGGCCGCGTGGCACGAGCAGGGTGACGTCAAGGCGGCGATGAGCGGTGCCGCGCGGCGCCACGAGGCGACCTATACCACCGATTACGTGGCCCACATGCAGATGGAGCCGATGAACTGCGTCGTGCGGTTCGCCGACGGCGTCTACGACGTCTACAGCGGCAGCCAGTTCCAGACGTTCGCGGTCGGCACGCTGGCCGCGACGCTCGGGGTGGACGCCTCCAAGATCCGCATCCATCAGCACTACCTGGGCGGCGGTTTCGGTCGTCGCCTCGAGCCCGACATCATGGTGGAGACCGCGCTCATCGCCCGCGAGGTGAAGCGCCCCGTGAAACTGATCCGCTCGCGCGAGGAGGACCTCAAGCGCGACTTCTATCGCTCGGCCACGCTGCAGGTCGTGAAGGCGGCGCTCACGAGCGACGGCAAGGTCGTCGCCTGGGAGAACACACTCGTAGCCTCGCACCCGGGCAAGCGGTGGGGGCCGGACTTCGTCGACAAGAAGGGGCTGGACCAGTTCGCGCTCAACGGCGCGGACCACGTCTACGACATCCCCAACCAGCTCGTGCGCGCCGTCCCTGTGGAGACCGGCATCCCCGTCGGGTACGTGCGCGCCGTGGCGCCGAACTACACGTTCTTCGCGGTCGAGACGTTCATGGACGAGCTGGCGAAGCTGGCCGGCGTCGATCCGCTGCAGTATCGGGTCTCGATGCTCGGCAGCGCGCCTCGGCTCGCGCGCGTGCTCCGGCTCGCCGCCGACAAGGCGGGCTGGGGAACGCCGCTGCCCGCGAATACCGGCCGGGGCATCGCCTGCGTCAGCGCCCAGGAGAAGAAGACGCCGACCTGGACCGCCTCGGTGGTCCAGGCGCGCGTGGATCCCGCCACCGGCAAGGTCGCCGTGGAGAAGATCGTGTGCGCGGTGGACTGCGGGATCGTCGTCAACCCCGACGGGGCTCGCTCGCAGATCGAGGGCTCCATCCTCTTCGGCGTCAGCAACGCGCTCAAGGAGCGGGGGACGGTGGCCAACGGGACGCTCGTCCAGTCGAACTTCCACGACTACCAGGTGCTCAGGATGGACGAGGTGCCGGACGTCGAAGTCCACATCGTGCCCTCGACGGAGTATCCGACGGGCCTGGGCGAGCCCGGCACGACGACGGTGGCCCCGGCGCTCAGCAACGCGATCTTCGCCGCCACCGGCGCCCGCGTACGGCAGGTGCCGCTGCTGCCCGACCGCGTGCTGGCGGCCCTGCGCGCCCGAACCTGACCGCACGCACCCGGCCGCCCGCGCCGCCGCGGGTGGCCGGGTGTGCGAGCCGTCGCGCATCTACGTGCGACGAAGTCGCGCATCTACCGTGCGCTGGAGTCGCGCGCCTACTGTGCGATGGAGTCGCGCGCCTACTGTGCGATGGAGTCGCGCGCCTACGATGATAGGATGCGTGACATGGCGGGCGACAACGTCGTCATCGTGGGGTTCATGGGGGCGGGGAAGTCGGTCTGTGGACGCCTGCTCGCGCGCCGGCTCGGCCGCTGCTTCGTCGAGACCGACGACATGATCGTCTCGCGCGACGGCCGCTCGATCCCCGACATCTTCCGCCAGGAGGGCGAGGAGGCCTTCCGGCGTCTCGAGGGCGCGGTGCTTGCCGCGCTCGCCCTCAAGTCTGGCGACGTGATCGCCACCGGCGGCGGTCTGCCGTGCCGCGAGGACCGCATCGAGGCGCTGCGCGCGCTCGGCACCGTCGTGTGGCTGCGCGGTGATCTCGCCGAGCTGCTCAAGCGCGCGGAGCGCATCGGCGGCCGCCCGATGCTCGAGCGCTCGCCGGCGGAGATCGAGGCGCTGTACCGCGCGCGCGAGCTTTACTACGCGCGCGCCCACGTCACGGTGGACACAACCGGGCTCGGCGTCGACCAGGTGGTCGCCCGCGTGCTCGCGGCGCTGAGGCAGACGCATGCCGCACGCGTTTAGCGAGCGCCTCGCCGAGGGGCCGCTCCTCTGTGACGGTGCGATGGGCACCGTGCTCTACGCGCGCGGCGTGCCGCTGGACGCCTGCTTCGACATCCTCAATCTCAACAACCCGCGTGTCGTCCAGGCCGTGCACGCCGACTACATCGCCGCCGGCGCCGATGCCATCGAGACGAACACGTTCGGCGCCAACCGCTTCAAGCTCGCCGTGCACGGCGTCGAGGCGCAGGTGCGCGAGATCAACCGGCGCGGCGCGCGGCTGGCGCGCGACGTGCGCGAGTCGGCCGGGCGCGACGTGTGGGTGCTCGGCTCGATCGGACCGCTCGGCAAGTACCTGCAGCCGCTCGGCACGGTGACCGCCGACGAGGCCCGCGAAGCGTTCCGCGAGCAGGCGGAGGCGCTGCTCGAGGGTGGCGTGGACGCGTTCGTCGTCGAGACCTTCTCGGACCTCGCGGAGATCGCCCTCGCGGTGGAGGCGATCCGCGCCATCACCGACCTGCCCGTGATCGCGCAGATGGCGTTCACCGACGAGGGCGTGACGTTCATGGGGCGTCCGCCCGTCGAGGTGGCGCGGGCGCTCCGCGCGCTCGGCGTGCAGGCACTCGGCGCCAACTGCTCGGTCGGCTCCTCCACGCTCTACGACGTGCTGGAGCGCATGGCGCCCGAGGCGGGCGGGCTGCCGCTGGCGATCCAGCCCAACGCCGGTCTCCCGAGCCGCATCGGTGAGCGCCTCATTTATTTGTCGTCGCCCGGCTACATGGCGGATTACGCCGGCCGGATGGTGGAGGCGGGAGCGCGCCTCGTCGGCGGCTGCTGCGGCACGACGCCGCAACACACGGCGGCCATGCGCGCCACGCTGGACCGACTGCTGCCGGGTCCGCGCCGGGTCGTGGCCCGCGCCCCGGCGCTGGCGCGCCCGGCCGTCGCCGAGACGCCCGGCATCGCCCGCACGCTGCCGCCGACGCCGCTCGCCCGCAGGCTCGAGGCGCGCGAGTTCGTGGTGACGGTGGAGCTCGATCCCCCGCGCGGCCACACGGTCGACAAGCTCGTGCAGGGCGCCAAGCTCCTCAAGGAGAAGGGCGTCGAGATCGTGGACATCAACGACGGCTCGCTCGGCCGCGTGCGGATGTCGGTCCTGGCGACGGCGCTCCTGATCCGCGACCACACGGGGCTCGACATCAACATGCACTTCACCTGTCGCGACCGGAACCTCATGGGGATCCAGGCGGACCTGCTGGGCGCCCACGCCCTCGACATCCGCAACATCCTGGCCATGACCGGCGACCCGCCGCGCACGGGCGACTACGCCAACGCGACGGCCGTCTTCGACGTTGACGGCGTGGGTCTCATCGGTATCCTGCGCCGCATGAACGAGGGGCTCGACGCCACCGGCAGCTCGATCGGCGACCCCACCGCGTTCTGCATCGGCGCCGCCCTCAACCCCGCCGCCGAGGATCCCGACCGCGAGATCGAGCGGATGCACCGCAAGATCGAGGGGGGCGCCTCCTGGCTCCAGACACAGCCCGTGTACGACCTCGAGGCGCTGGAGCGCTTCCTCGCGCGCGCGGGGCGCATCGCCGTGCCGGTGCTCGTCGGGATCCTGCCGCTGCACTCGTTCCGCCACGCCGAGTTCCTGCACAACGAGGTGCCGGGCATCACGGTGCCCGACGCCGTCCGCGCGCGGCTGCGCGACGCTGGTGAATCCGCGCTGCGCGCCGGGATCGAAATGGCGCAGGCGCTGGTCGCCGAGGTGCGGCGTCGCCACGCCGGTGCGTACCTGATGCCCTCGTTCGGACGATTCGAGGTGGTGGCGGAGGTGCTCGATGCGCTCCACTGATCTGGGGGTGCGGGCGGCCGCGGCCGCCGTGCGCTCGGGTGAGGTGACGGCGGTGGCGCTCGTGGACGCGTGCCTCGAGCGCATCCGCGCCGTCGATCCCACGGTGAAGGCGTGGATCCACGTCGATGACACGGGCGCGCGGGCCGCCGCGCGCGCCGCCGACGCCGCCGTGCGTCCCGGCGCCACGCTCGGCGCGCTGCACGGCGTGCCGATCGGCGTCAAGGACATCATCGACGTCGCGGGCCTGCCGACGACGGCGGGCGCGCGCGCCTTCGCCCACACGCGCCCCACGCGGGACGCGACCTGCGTCGCGCGGCTGCGTGCGGCCGGCGCCATCGTGCTCGGCAAGACGCACACGACGCAGTTCGCCTATCGCGACCCGGCGCCGACGGCCAACCCGTGGAATCCCGCGCACACGCCGGGCGGCTCGTCGTCCGGGTCCGCGGCGGCGGTGGCGGCGCGCATGGTGCCGGTGGCGCTCGGCTCGCAGACGGTGGGCTCGATCCTGAGGCCCGCCGCCTACACCGGCGTCGTCGGCCTCAAGGGCACGAACGGCCTCGTCCCGCTCGACGGGGTCGTGCCGCTCGGCTACTCGCTGGATCACATCGGCCCGCTCGCGCGCTCGGTGGACGACTGCGCGCTCGTGCTCGGCGTGATGGCCGGCCGCACGCTGGTGCCGGAGGCCCTCGAGGCGCCGCGGCTCGCCGTCGCGCGCGAGCTGTTCGATCGCGCCGAGCCCGAGTTGCGCAAGCACCTCGAGGCCGTGGTCGCGCGGCTGGCGACGGCGGGAGCGCGCGTCGAGGAGGTGCGCCTGCCGCCGTCCTTCGCGGACCTCGCGGAGGCTGCGGTGGTCATCCTCGAGACCGAGGCGGCGACCTATCACGCGGCCGCGTTCGCCAAGCACGCGAGCGACTACGGCCCCGGCATGGCCGAGATGATCGCGCGCGGCTTGAAGCGGCCCGGCATCGAGTACGTGGCGGCGAATCGCAAGCGCGTGCGCTTCCGCGAGGAGGTCGCGCCGCTCCTGGCGCAGCACGACGCGCTGCTGTCGCCGACGGCGCCGGCCGCGGCGCCCGCGGGCCTGGCCTGGACGGGCGACGCCTCGCTCTGCCAGCCGTGGTCGAGCATCGGTGCGCCGTCGATTTCGCTGCCCTCGGGCGTGTCGGGCGCGGGGCTGCCGTTCGCGCTGCAGCTGACCCAGGCGCCCGGGGCCGACACGCGGCTGCTCGGCGCCGCCGTGTGGTGCGAGCGCACGCTCGGTCCGGCAGCGGCGCCCGTGGCCCGATGATCGGCGACCGGTCATCGAGGACCGTCACGGCTTTAGAGGAGCGCCACGGCTTCGCCGGGGCGCGACGAACGCCGGGGAGTGACGAGCGGAGATCGAGGAGCGTCACGGCTTTAGAGGAGCGCCACGGCTTCGCCGGGGCGCGACGAACGCTGGGGAGCGTGAGGGGCCATCTCGGGGTCCCTCACATCAATGGGCGGGCCATCTCGGGGCCCCCCACGTTCAGCTGAATGCTCGACCTCAAGATCGAGGGCGCCACCGTCATCGACGGCACCGGCGCTTCCGGCTCGCGGGTCGACGTCGGCGTGACCGATGAGACGATCACCGCCGTGGGCGACCTCAGCCGCGAGCACGCGGGCACCACGCTCAACGCGACGGGCAAGGTCCTCGCGCCCGGCTTCATCGACATGCACTCGCACTCGGACTGGCGCCTGTGGGCCAATCGCCGGGCCGAGTCCAAGATCCGCCAGGGCGTGACCACCGAGGTGGTCGGCAACTGCGGCTTCTCGCCGGCCCCGGTCTCCCCCGAGTTCCGCGAGGACCTCCGCGG
>Ga0137403_10002251_pt1 | contig 23723 bp, 18 predicted proteins | sample CZOMad2_1_16fung_FD_122057 | JGI IMG/M metagenome (GOLD analysis project Ga0137403, IMG submission 122057) | Vadose zone soil fungal communities from Angelo Coast Range Reserve, California, USA - CZOMad2_1_16fungal (Hybrid Assembly) | ecosystem: Environmental > Terrestrial > Soil > Vadose zone...
AGCCCCGGTAAACGGCGGCCGTAACTATAACGGTCCTAAGGTAGCGAAATTCCTTGTCGGGTAAGTTCCGACCTGCATGAATGGCGTAACGACTTGAGCGCTCTCTCAACGACGGACTCAGTGAAATTGTAGTGCCAGTGAAAATGCTGGCTACCCACGACGGGACGGAAAGACCCCGTGCAGCTTTACTATACCTTGTCATTGGAGTTTGATGTTGGATGTGTAGGATAGGTGGGAGGCATAGAAGCGGGAGCGCTAGCTCTCGTGGAGCCACCGTTGAAATACCACCCTTCCTTCATTGAGCTTCTAACCTCAGACCGTTAGCCGGTTGGGGGACAGTGATAGGCGGGTAGTTTGACTGGGGCGGTCGCCTCCTAAAATGTAACGGAGGCGCCCAAAGGTCCCCTCAGGCTGGATGGAAACCAGTCATCGAGTGTAAAGGCATAAGGGGGCTTGACTGCGAGAGGGACACCTCGAGCAGGTGCGAAAGCAGGGCTTAGTGATCCGGCGGTGCCACGTGGAAGGGCCGTCGCTCAACGGATAAAAGCTACGCCGGGGATAACAGGCTGATCCCCCCCAAGAGTTCACATCGACGGGGAGGTTTGGCACCTCGATGTCGGCTCGTCGCATCCTGGGGCTGAAGAAGGTCCCAAGGGTTGGGCTGTTCGCCCATTAAAGCGGTCCGCGAGCTGGGTTTAGAACGTCGTGAGACAGTTCGGTCCCTATCTGTCGTGGGCGTAGGAGACTTGAGGGAAGCTGTCCCCAGTACGAGAGGACCGGGATGGACGCACCTCTGGTGTATGAGTTGTCGCGCCAGCGGCATCGCTCGGTAGCCATGTGCGGAAGGGATAACCGCTGAAAGCATCTAAGCGGGAAGCCCCCCCCAAGATGAGGTCTCCCTGAAGGCCCCTCGTAGACTACGAGGTTGATAGGCGGGAGGTGTACGCACAGTAATGTGTTTAGCTGACCCGTACTAATCGGCCGTTCGGCTTGACCATACTTTCACCTGCGAATGGGCTGTTTTCGTATTGAGTTGTCAAAAACATAGAGGCCGTCGAATGGGTCGACGGCCTCTATGTTTTTGACCATAATGACCACATCTTGCGCTACGGGCTCTTACCTGATTAAGCCTGGTTATGTGTTATCGACACAGAATACCCCCATCCAGCCAAATGCTCTGCCCCGTATAATAGCGGGACGCATCCGAGGCCAGATAGACCAGTGCCGATTCCACATCCGTGGGTAGACCTAACCGTTGCACCGGAATGGCACGTTTCAGCTGCTCTCTCGCCTCTGGTCCAGGCTGGGATTGTGGCTGATCTTCAAACCATCCAATGCCTAGGGTGTTGACGGTGACCCCCCGTTTAGCCCATTCCAATGCTAAGGCCTGGGAGAATTGCATGAGACCACCTTTCGCGGCCGCATACGCCGTGTGGTTCACACTACCGCGCGCGCCGTAGATGCAGGTCACATTGATCACACGCCCCCAGCCACGATTGAGCATATAACGCCCTGCTGCTCTAGCACAATAAAACGCGCCGGTCAAATTCGTGGCGAGGATCTGCCGCCACTCCTCATCAGTCAGCTCAGTTGCCGCCTTACTAAAGCCGAATTCTCCACCAGCATTATTGATCAAGATATCGACGCTGCCGAGTTTCATGGCCACCTGCGCAACCAAATGATCCACCGCCTTGGAATCAGTCACATCCACTGGCACTGCCAGCCCTGTTTTCCCAAGTTTACTGACCGCATCGGCCGTCTTCTGGATTTCTCTCTCCGTCCGCGCCACCGCCACCACTGCAGCTCCCGCTTGCGCCAAAGACAAGGCCATCGTCGGGCCAAGCCCACTGCCAGCCCCTGTCACAATGGCGACTTTTCCCTCTAAGGTGAACCGGTCGAAAACCATCTGGCGTGCTCCTAGGGTAGCAGTGCCCCGCCGTCGAGTAAAAGTGTCTGTCCAGATAGATAATTGGCCCCATCCGAGGCGAGGAACACGGCCAGCGGTCCAATATCATCCGCCTCTCCCCCGCCAAGCGGAATCCGACTGATGTGTACAGCGCGCTCGCGCGCATCCTGCTCATCCCTTGGGACCTTGAGCGGGAAATAGCCCGGAGCAATGCAATTGACCTGAATATTGTGACGACTCCATTCCACGGCGAGCGCTCGCGTGAAGTTGATCACCGCGGCCTTTGAGGCACAGTACGGGGTACTATTGCGAAGTCCGCGATATCCCCATCCAGAGGCAATGTTAATCACCTTGCCACCCTTCCGTGCGGCCATGTGTCGTCCAACTGTTCGCGAGCAGATGAATGTGCTCGTCAGGTTGAGATCAACCACCCAATGCCATTCCTCATCGGTCATCTCCAACACCGGCTTCCGACGACTACCCCCGGCATTGTTGACGAGAATGTCGACCCTTCCCAAAGCCTCAATAGCTCTTGCCACCATGCTCTCAACGTCGTCGGTTTTGGTCACGTCACAAGGCGTCACAAAAGCCCTGCGACCGCGCTGCTCGATCTCTTTGCCCACCGACTCGATCTCTCCAAGTGTTCGTGCAGTGATGACCAAGTCCGCTCCCGCTTCCGCCATCGCCAGAGCCATTGCACGGCCCAAGCCACGTCCAGACCCGGTCACCATGGCTATTTTTCCCGCTAACGATAGTTGCTCGCTTATCATGGACGCACTCCGTTATCACTACCATATTCCCTGACGGCTCCTCTCAAACCAAAGGGCCTTCCCCTGTATCACGATCGCTATGATACTGTCAAGCGTTAGAGGTCCCTAGGATACCCTCCCTTGCGTCCCTTAGGAGTTGGACCCGAATACCCTCCACGATTCGGAAATGATGCGTGGAAGGAACTCAGCACACGGGGTCCCTTCACTGCCACCGCAATGTCGGTGATCCCCGCCGCTTAGTACAGTCCCATGACTTCGATGATTTTGTCGTAGTCAAGCCGCTTATCGGTCTTGATCACCACCGACCGTTGGCCTTCGCTCCCCCCCGTCGGTTACTGTTGTTGCTCCAGTTGCTCCTGGGTGACGAGAGGTCGCCGTTGAACGATATCTCCCCATCGGCAGTCACCTCGATCGTCAGACGGCGAGTCTCGGCGACTTGGCCACTGCGGGCATCGGGTAATGGCACGTCAAAGCGGCGGGTGGAGTCTTTCCGCACCGTGGCGACCATGAAAAAATCAGGAGGTGAAAAAATAATATCCGTCATTGCGAGGCTGGGAAGCCGGAATAGGAAGAGGAACATTGCACCGCAACTTCGTGTCATCCGCCGTTCCATTCGTATGAGCCTATGGATTCATTCAAAAAAAACCCCCTTCCTCACGTCAGGTTGGGGGTATGTATGGCAGATTTGCCCAGGCACATCCTACAGTTGAAAGCAGCCACCTGCCACCATTAATTGTAAAAGCGAAGCTACCAAAGAAGTGCAGAGATTGTCAAGAAAAAGGCAGGCAATACAAGCGGTCGATTTTCCTGCTTGACGAACCCCTACAACTTCGTTATAACCTACCTGCTGTAGGATGGTTGTTGATCTTTTCGCGTCCTGTGCCTCGATAAGTGGAAGAAGCTGATGGTGTTTACGCTAGCTTTCCCCACCAATTGAGGTTGGCGAGTGCCAGGCATTATTCTACGACGATCACTCCGGGGTCGTCCAACAGGCAGGACATGCGGCTCTGGACCGTAGAATCGGGGTTCGAATCCCTGCCCCGGAAATTGCTCTAATGGCAAGGCCCCATCGTCTAGAGGCCAAGGACGCTGCCCTCTCACGGCAGAAACCCGAGTTCGAATCTCGGTGGGGCCACTTATAGAATCCAGCAGTTCCATGCCTTCCCTTACCACATCCCTCCCAAGGTAGGCGAGGTACTCGGGGGCAAACTGGCGAAAGGTGAGCTTCTTCTCCTCGTGGATCCCCAGCTATTCACCCTTCGCAATCTTCACCTGCGCGAGCGCAAGCTCCGCCACTTGCTTTCTGGACCCTATTTTCTTCCGCTTGCGCACCCCTTTTACTTAGTAGTCGATACACCAGGATCCCGCTTCTTATAGATCGCCATCCTAATTCTCTTTCTTTGGCAAGGCTTCGCCCCTTTGGTTGTTCAAGCGCGTCGGGATTGAAGCCCGCCCCCGGTCTTGCGGAGTGTCACCTTCCTCCAATTTGCTCTCCTCTCCGGGGAGGAGTGGATCTGGCGCGCAGATGGCGCACTGCTCTACAGCGTGCGCACAGGCCAAGTCACCTTCGATCAGGCGCACGGCATGGGCACCTTCGACTACTATCGCCATCATGCCGAAACCGCCGCGTGCTTTAACACAGCGATGACGACCTGTCGGGTCGCGAGGTGGCAGCGATCATGGCGGCGTACGACTTTACCGGGCTGAGTACCATGATCGCCGTGGGTGGGGGGCACTGTTTGCCGCCATCCTGCGGACCTATCCGCACGCGCGTGGCATCTTGTTCGACCTCGCTACCGTGGTTGAGAGTGCGCAGTTTCTCCTGGACGCCGCCGGCATCGCAGCCCTGTACCCGTGTTGCCGGCGACTTCCTCCAGACGCTGCCCAACGGTGGTGACGCATACATTTTCAAGCGCGCAATCCATGATCCACAATTGGGATGACCCACAGGCGAAAGCGATGCTCAGCCAATGCCGTCGAGCGATGACAGCACACAGCCGACTGCTGGTAATGGAGTGCGTCCTCCCCCCAGGCATACTTCACTTTCAGGCACGCTGGCCGACATAACCTTGCTGATGCATTAGGGTGCATTGAAGCGCACCGAGACGGAGTATCGCGTGCTCCTTGAGGCGGCGGGATTCACGCTGGAGCACATCATTCCGACCCAGGCCCTGTTGCGCGTCAGTGAGAGCGCACCCGCGTATGGGCAGGGGTGGTCAGGGTGACCCGACAAGGATATGCGACGGCGACGCACCCGAACGTGGCGGGACGTTCGACATCTGCCATACAATGCCGCATATTCTAGGAGAGTCTCCCAAGGGTGCTCGGGCGATACGTGATGACCAAGCCTAACCTCGTCGTGCAGGCGGTGACTGACAGGGTACGCAGCCTGTGCAGGAGACATTGCCCGGACATGGAGGGCCGCAGGCGCAATGCCAACCGTACTGCAGGGCATCGCGAAGAAGGCCGCAAACCAACCGCCATATCGGTTAGGTCTTCGAGGTATCCAGCGCTTCTCGCACGTGCGCCAGCAGGGTGGTTGGTGTGAAGGGTTTTTGGAGAAACAGACGGTGCTTCTCGGAGATGCCATAGCGTATGATGGTTTCTGGTGCATAGCCCGACATGTATATGACCTGCATTTCCGGGCGTGTTGAGACTAACTGCGCTGTCACCTCAGGACCGCTGAGCCCCGGGAGCACTACATCGGCCAACAACAGGTGGATGGGGCCCCGGTGGGCGTTGCTCATTTGCAGGGCCTGTTCACCGCTGGTCGCCTCCAAGACCGCGTATCCCGCGGTCTGGAGGACCTGTCCCACCAAATCTCGCACGACCTGTTCATCCTCGACCAGCAGAATCGTTTCATCAGCATGGGGAGAGAGTTTGGGAGCAGGTTCGACCTTGATCTCTTTGATGGGGGCCTCCACACGGGGCAAATGGATGGTGAATGTGGTGCCGACCCCAGGGGTGCTCTCCACCTGCATGTTGCCACCATTCTGATTGACGATGCCATACACGGTGAACAGGCCAAGCCCAGTCCCTTTGCCCGGTTCTTTCGTGGTAAAAAACGGTTCGAAGATGTGCGCTTGCGTCTCCGCGTCCATCCCAGAGCCGGTGTCGCTTACCGCGAGTCTGATATACTCACCTGGCGCCATCCCCCCCAGCCGGCTGGCTAGCGGTGCATCCAACTTAACATTCACGGCGTCTAGGATAAGGCGGCCGCCTTGCGGCATCGCATCCCTGGCATTCACCGCTAGGTTCAAGATGACCTGTTCAAGCTGCCCGGAATCGGCGATGACCTGCCCGAGCCCGGGCGTCACCGAAGCGATCAACTCGATGTCCTCGCCGAGGAGGCGTCGCAGGATGGGGATGATGGTACTGATGATACCTTCGAAATCCAGCACCTGAGACTGGAACGATGACTTGCGACTGACCGTCATGAGTTGGCGTGTCAGGACAGCCCCTTGCTCAGCCACATTTTTGATTTCCTGGACGTATCGGCAGAGCGTGCGTTGCCGCGTCAGGCGTCGCTGCAGCATATCACTATAGCCTGAAATCACCTGAAGCAAGTTGTTGAAGTCATGGGCGATGCCGCCAGCCAATCGTCCGATGACCTCCATTTTCTGGCTCTGGCGTAAGGGCTCCTCTAGACGTCTACGTTCGGTGATCTCCTGCCCAGCCCCATAGACGTGCATGACATATCTCTCGTATCCGTCACGCACCGGACAGGTATAGTCACGGAACCAGCGCTCTTCGCCATGCTGCGTGATGATACGAAATTCGCTGATGTCGGTCTGCCCCATGAGCCAGCGTGGCGGACGCTGCGATACAATGGACAAATCTTCGGCATGAATGAAGCTGGTCCAGCCGCCTTGGCAAGTGAGCGCCTCGAGCGTATACCCGGTGATAGCAGTAAAGCGCTCGTTCACCCACTCACACACCATGCTCCCGTCCGCTTTGATGTGCAGAACATACGCATAATCGGACGTGAGCTCCGAGAGCACCCGATAGCGCTGTTCAGCGGCTCTTAGGGCCTGGAGTGTGTACGCCTCTTGCTGGTATCGCTTGGCTTGCTCTAAACTGTTTCGGATCGCTTTAAGCAGACGCTGAAGATGCCGCTTCGACACGTAATCATTCAACCCTGCCTTCATCCCAGCGGCAATCGCTTCGTCGTGACTCGCCGAGCTCACCCAAATGACAGGCGTATGAGGAAAGCGCCTGCGAATCCTCTTGAGCACTCTGAGTCCATTGGTCCACTTGAGCTGATATTCGCTCACCACAACATCGAAGGGGTGCTGGGTAATCGCCTCGTCCAACTCCTGTTTGCCGGTGATCTCATGCAACACGGCTCCTGGAAATCCCTCCCGCAAGCGGTCTGCAAGGCGCCTCAGGTCATCCGGATCGTCATCGATGATCAGAAACCGCAAGGGGGGGGTGTCGTGCATCATGGGCTCACCTGTTCCCCTCTGGCAATCTTCCGCCATGAGGGATCGCCGAGGTCCAGGACGAGAATATGATACAATAACTCACTCCATAGAGGCTCGTGATGCCGTCTCGTTAGAAAGCAAATATTCCATCAAAACGGCAAAACTTGCAACTAGTTTTTAATGAATAAGCCAAGTCAAGCCCAGGTAACGTCGCCGACATCACGTGGGCTTGAGCGCCCTTGACGCACAAGGAACCATCAGATGAAACAACCAGCTTCACCCTCGTTAAACCGAGATGACCGCAGACGCGAACGAACGCCAACGATGCACCCGAGTGCCATCGTCGCCGAGGTCGTAGTCAATGCCGGCCGGTGGCTGTGCAATGTTATCGCTGGGTTTTCACCTGGCCCTGATTTCGTCCTCATCAACATCGCGGGGAGGCTACCGGAGCAACGTGCCCACCCACAGGGCTGGCGCGGCTGGCTGCAACGTCGCTTTAATCCACCACGGGAGAGTCTGCAAGTGTGGCGCGAACGCTTGCAACTGTTGGCGGCCGATCCGCAGGTCAAGGGCATCATCGTCACCATAGGCGACCTGCAGGCGGGGCTCCCGGCGATCGAGAGCCTGCGGCGAAGCCTACTGGCGTTTCGGACCTCGGGTAAGCGCCTGATCGCCTTTCTGGTGACAGCCAACCTCTACACTTACTATCTGGCCAGCGCGGCGGATACCCTGATGGCACCGGAGAGCGCGGAATTTGCCCTACATGGCCTGCGGATTGAGGCGACATTTGTGCGGGAGGCGTTAGATCAGTTGGACGTACGGCCACAGTTCCACCATATCGCCGAGTATAAATCCGCCGCGAACCGCCTGCTCTATGCATCTATGCCCGAGCCGCAGCGCGAAATGCAGGCAGCGTTGCTCGAAAACACCTTTGAGGAGGTGGTGGCAGCGATCGCCAGCGTCCGCCAGCAGCCCATCGAGACCATCCGGCAGGCCGTCGATCAGGGATTGCTCACGGCCGCGGAGGCACATGCGCGCCACTTACTAGACGCCATCGCGTACGAAGATGAACTTTCCACGTCGCTGAGCCAGGTTGGCCAACCCGTGGGCATCTATCCCTGGGGGCGCGCTCGACAGCGGCTCCATCGGCCGTACCATTGGCGCTCTCTGGAACGCCATGCCATCGGGATCGTCGAGCTCATCGGCGCCATTGTGCCAGGGGAGAGTCGTGATCTGCCGCTGCCGCTGCCTCTGGTGGGGCAGCAATTGGCTGGACATGAGACGATCGCGCAAGCGCTGCGACGCGCCGAGTCGTCGCCACGCGTTAAGGCCATTGTCTTCTATGTCGACTCGCCAGGCGGATCAGCGATCGCCTCAGACCTTATCTGGCACGAGGTGAGCCGCGTGCAGAGGCAGAAACCCGTGGTGGTCTGCATGGGCAACGTCGCGGCCTCCGGCGGCTACTATGTGGCTTGTGGAGCTCAGCATATCGTGGCTGGTGCAACCACCTTGACGGGCTCGATCGGCGTCATCGCTGGCAAGATCGATTTGCACGGCCTCCTCGAAAAGGCCAGTATCCACCGCGAGATCCTCAGTATCGGGGCCACGGCATCGATGCCTTCGACCTTCGCATCCTATTCCGAACAGGAGTGGGAGCTCTTACGACGCTGGATGGATGAAATTTATCAGCGCTTCAAGGCACGGGTCGCGGTCGGCAGAGGACGATCGCTCGAGGCCATCGAGGAGATCGCCCGCGGGCGCGTCTGGACCGGTGGCCAGGCCTTGAGCCTTGGTCTCATCGACGAGATCGGAGATGTTGCAGTGGCGGTGCGCAAAGCCAAAGAGCTGGCGCAGATTCCACTGCATGCCGATGTCCCCGTCATGCTCATGCGTCCCTCGAAAGCTGCGCCGTGGCCGTCTGTGGCGCCGGCCGCGTGGGAGCCAGCGCTGAGGAGTCTGCGGCAACTGTGGACAGAGCACGCCTTGGCGTTGATGCCGCCCGAGATCCGTGTCTACTGATCTCTCACTCCGGCGCTAGGAGTTCCTGCTCTTGCAGATGGCTCTTGACGGCCCCTAAGGCGCCCGTCTCAACCGGCACTCCGGAGCGGTACACGATGACCTGTTGGGTGAAGGGTGACAGGCGCGAGCCAGGTGTGAGGATGCCAACCAGGTTCAGCGGATCGGCCGCGGCGACGATGACGGTCTCGGATGCCTTCGACTGCCGCCGTACGGCGCGCAACCCATCGACCGCCTCAGGAAGGGCGAATTGCTCACCGATGAACCCAGCGACGAAGCGTCCGCCGCGAATTTCCCCGCGTGCTTCCAGTCGACGGTAGATGGGCAGAAGCGTGCGCCACGGAGGCGTTTGCGTTTCGCGCGCCAGCAGTTCGCGGAACACCACACCGTAACGACGCAGCAATTGTCTGGCCATGGCTTCGTCACGATGCTGCGGAGCCCCGGCCGTCGACTCCTGCATCCACACCGGTCGTAACAGCGCCCAGCGCCCCACAGGCATCAACCGCGCCGCCGGTCGACCACGGAGCCACCGCCCTGCTAGCCGTCGGGTCGGACGTCGCTTCATCTCGGGCATCAATAAGGTGCGCAGGCCAGCAATGCCATCCCCCGTGACCAACCCGCAGGCCACCAGCTCCCACAACCCGTCTTCGACCTGGATGGGCAAACGACTGGTGTGCTGGGCGAGGTCATTGAGAAACGATGCCCCATGCTGCTTGAGCGCTTCGGCGACTTCACGAGCAGGGTCTGATAACCCAGCGATGACTTCGTCGAAGGACCGTGAGGCGGGCTGCAGCAGCCAGGAGAGGTGTTCGCGCAGCATAAATGCCAGAGGTGCTGCGCGTGTGGGCGCGAGCATACGTCCGGCGGATTTCCGCCTATCGTGTGCGTGTGGTTGAAGCTCCTCCACCGTGTCGGCCTGCGCCCGAAGCCCGAGTCGCCCCCAACTGACCTCGCCGGCCAGACAGAGATCTTCCAGGGTGGATGGGTCGTAGCGCCCAATGCGGGCGGGGAAAATGTGGGCTTCCCAGGCGGGGGCCGGCAATTCGAGACCCTGGAGCTGGCCAATAATTTGTACAAGCCCAGCTCGACCATGCAGTTGCGTGCCAGGATGGATATGTTGCCAGCGTAATAGGAAGCGGATGAAGTCGGCCGCCGAGACGGGCTCAATTTCGCGCCGCAAGCGACCGATCGTCAAGCGGTGGATGCGAGCCAGCAACCCACGCTCACACCATTCCTCGGTCGCATCGCCCTGTCGCGGCGTGAAACGCCCGCGCAGGACCGTGCCGTTGGCTTCAAGGGCCAGCATCGCGGCCTCGACACGCCGCTCCGAGAGGCCCAACCGCAACGCCAGGGCCGACACCGTCGTCGGGCCTAGGCACTCCATCCATCCATGCACAATCATCCGCAGAGCATCTTCCTCCCTGGGTTCCTCGGTGGTTCGGCGCCGCAGGGCTGGAGGCTCAATGGCTGGCTGGCACACCACATCGGGGATGGCGAGACGTACGAGCGGCAGGCGTTCGGCGGCGACATAAGCGCCATAGGTCTGCAGCGATCCGTTGAGCTGCCAACGAGCTAGGGTGGCACGGCCATCCAGCACCAGCTTGTGGGCGTATGATTGCCAGGTGTGCGCCTCGTCGAGTGGCAGAATGCCGACGCTGAGCAGGACGTCGTGGAATTCCTCCACATCGCGGACATCCGGCCAGGCCTGAGCGCAGACCTCATCGATGGCCGCTTGATCGAGGGCGCCGATACCTCCAGCCAGTTCTGGATCGGTGCGCCGCAACGACACCGCCCGGGCGCGGCGCTCCTCCAGGGGGGCATCATCGAGGAAGGCATAGGGGTTGGCGTTGAGGATCTCGTGGGTCATCGGCGAAGGAAGAGGGGTATCGATCGCCAGGGTGCGAATCCCTCCCTGCTCGATAGTCGCCAACAGTGCCCGCAGTCCGTCGAGGTCCATGGCCTCATGCAAGCAATTGGCGATGGTTTCATTCACCAGTGGGTGATCGGGGGGCTCGATAGGCCCGATATGATTATCCCCGCAGGCCAATTGCGCTGGGAAGACGGCGGCGAGCAGGTCTTGCGCCCGCATGCGCTGGATGGCGACTGGCACCCTCTTCCCTCCTTGATGGCGCAATATCGCCAGGGCACGAGTGCTATTCCAGCGCCAACGATTTTCGAACATTGGGGCCGCCAATGCCGCCTGGATGAGATCACGCTCCAAGGTCGTCTCGCGCACCATTGCGAAGACATTTGCTAGTGGAAAACTGTGCTGGGCTCCCAACGATAAGATGATCCCATCGTCGGTGGCGGCGGCCTGGAGCTCGAAATCGAAGGTCAAGCAGAAGCGTTTGCGCAGGGCCATCCCCCAGGCGCGGTTGATGCGGCCGCCAAAGGGCGCATGCAGCACCACTTGCATGCCTCCGGCTTCGTCGAAAAAGCGCTCGGCGACGACCACGCGCTGGCTTGGGACCACGCCAAGCACCGCCAGCGTCTGCGCCATATAGGCGACGATTTGCTGGGCTCCGGCCACGTCGACGCCGGTTTCGGCCTGTAGCCATGGTACGGCAGCCCCCGGCTCGGGCAAGCGCGCTGCGACCTCTTCCCGCAACTCCGCCACCGCCTGGGACAGCTCGGCTGTGCGCGCGGGCGCCTCGCCAAGCCAGAAAGGAATGGTGGGGGGCGCCCCTTGCGCATCCTCCACACGCACGCGTCCGGACTCCACGCGGCGGATGCGCCAGGAACGGTTGCCGAGCAGGAAGATATCCCCGGCAAGGCTCTCAACGGCGAAATCTTCGTTGACGGTACCGACGAAGGTTTCGGCAGGCTCCTCAATGACATCGTAATCGGCGGTATCAGGGATGGCCCCGCCACTGGTGATGGCCGCCAGTCGCGCCCCACGCCGGGCATGGATACGGGCGTGCACGCGATCCCAGTGGATCAGGGCAGTGCTGCGCCCACGTCGAGTGCTGATCCCTTCGGCCAGGATTTCTAGAACGGCCTCGAAATCTTCCCGGCGTAAGTGGCGATAGGGATAGGCGCCGCGCACCAGGTCCCATACTGCCGCCTCGGTGATTTCCGCACTGGCGGCGGTGGCGACGATTTGTTGCGCCAGGATGTCGAGCGGGGCACTCGGCAGGAGCACACGATCCAACGTGCCGCGCCGCACGGCCCACACCGCGGCGGCACACTGCACCAGTTCATCGCGCGTCATGGGGAAGAGGAGGCCCTTTGGGATACCGCCGACGCCGTGACCGGAGCGACCAACCCGTTGCAACAGGGTCGCCAGGGCGCGAGGAGCGCCGAGGTGGCAGACCAGGTCCACGTGTCCGATGTCGATGCCAAGCTCCAATGAGGCAGTTGCTACCACCACAGGAATGGCGCCGCTTTTCAGCCCTTCTTCAGCCTCCAGACGCATCTGGCGTGAGAGGCTCCCGTGGTGGGCTGCCACACGCCCTTCTCCCAGGCGCGTGGTCAGTTGGTGCGCCACGCGCTCCACCAGTCGCCGTGTATTCACGAAGACCAACGTGCTACGATGCTGTTGTGCCAGCACTACGATACGGTCGTAGACCTCACCCCACATTTCATGGCTGGCAATTGGCCCCAACTCCTGATCAGGCACTTCGATCTGCAGCTCCATCGTGCGACGGTGGCCCATATCCACGATAGCGCACTGTGGAGAGCCATTAGGGGTGACTTGATCGGTGCCCACGAGGAGGCGGGCGATGTCCTCGATCGGCTTCTGGGTGGCGCTCAGGCCGATGCGCTGGAGTCGTCGTCCGGCGAGCCCATCAAGCCGCTGCAGGGATAACGCCAAATGCGCCCCGCGCTTATCCCCGGCGATGGCATGGATCTCATCCACAATCACCGTCTCGGCGCTGGCGAGCGCCTGGCGACTTCGTTCGGCGGTGAGCAGAATATACAGAGACTCAGGCGTGGTGATCAGGATATGCGGGGGCCGGCGCACCATGGCTTGCCGTTCGCGCGCGGGGGTATCACCAGAACGCACCGCCGTGCGAATTTCGGGCAGCTGCAGCCCCTCATCTGCCGCACGCCGCAACATCTCGTTCAGCGGTTGTTGCAGATTTTTCTGGATATCATTGCCGAGGGCTTTGAGGGGAGAGACATAGACGACATAGACGCGGTCGACGAGGGAGCCCGAGAGACCATGCGTTACCAAGCGATCGATCGACCACAGAAAGGCGGCGAGGGTTTTGCCAGAGCCGGTGGGTGCCGCGATTAAGGTATCAGCGCCTGTGGAGATGTGTTGCCATCCAGAGGCTTGCGGGGGTGTTGGATGCTCAAAACGCTCGTTGAACCAGCGGGCGACCAGCGATTGGAAGGGAACGTTGTGCATAGCAGGCGATGCCTCTCCAACTTCCTGATTGGTTCAGCGCAGATGAACGGCCTTGAGCCTCCAAGTCATTTGATCAGTATAAAGGACATCGCCACTGTAGCATTGGTCACAAAGATTCGCATGTAAAATCTTGGCCATGGTCCGAACTAACGCTCGCCAGCGACCGTCCTGCTCACGGAGAAGATCAGGGTCGTGGTCGTACCACCATCGGCGCTACGGTGGACCGTAATCTGCCCTTCAAGATTGCGGACGATCGTCTGGACAAACTCTAAAGCCAGCTGGCTCTCAGGTGTGTGAGCTTGTCTCAACAGGATCCCGATCCCGTCTTCGTGCTCTGCAGTTGAGGCCTGGCCAGGGTCATCGGAAAGGCGGACAACAACCTGTCCTTCAGTTTCGCCCACGGACGACGTGCGCACCATCAGCCTGCCGCCGGGACGAAGCGTGTCCATGGCGTGTCGAAGCAGGCAAAGGAAGGCGATGCGCAAGTCTGAGGCTCTGCCGGGGAGTGCAGGTACCGGCTGAAGATCCGCCTCCACGTCGACGGGAACACGTGTCTGACGGAATCCCTGAAACCACGTCGACCGGGCGATCTGCAAGCTATCCCTGACGAGTTGGTTGATATCGACCATCACCACGCCGCCCTCGTGGTCACCACTCATGAAACCGTGAATGTGACGAATCATCTGACTGGCATCAATAATGGCGTGATGGGCCGCCACAAGGTGTTGCAAGGTGGCCTGATCACGGAGTCTGTGCAAGAGCAACTCCACCCGACCGCTGATCGCTGCCATCGCATTATTGAGATCGTGAGTAATCCCAGAGATGAAGATATTCAGGAGGTGCGTCCGCTCGTGCTGGACATCCAGGTCGCCGTGAGTTGTCATGGGCCGTCGAGCCTCTTCACCCTCATGCGTAGGAGGGAATTGCCACCGTTCGAGAGTGCTCACGGCATATCGAACCAATAGGTGAAAAATTGCTGCCTCGATGGGGCTCGAGCGTCGGGAGCGTTGTGAACCGGCCGCCACCATACCCACCATCTTTCCTTGTACCCGAAGAGGAGCGGCCAGAACGGCACGATAACCCAGTTTGTGGAGGCGTCTTGCGATCGTGCGTTTTGCGCTCGCAGAGATCTTCAGCCGTTGAAGACGAGCAGCCACCGATGCTGGGACACCCTCTGTAAGGTGTAGACGTGACTGCTCTCCATCTACAGTCAGCCAAACGAACGCGGCCTCCATGTGGAACAGATCTCGTGTGTGGTCGAAGAGCGTGCCGAGCAGCATGTCAACATCGACACATGCAGTAAAGGCTTCCATAGCGGCATCGAGATGTTTGAGGTCCTGGAGTCGCATCAAATTCTCCCGCCGTGATGCAAACAAGCGTGTCGCTCCCAAAAACTGTTTTCACATGAGACATCTAAACGCTACGATGTGGACCCATCTTACATCGTTCCGTACCCTTATCGACAGGCCTGGCAAGTCTTATATGCAAATTCGTTGGGTTCAATGATCGATGCCAACCTGTGGATGAGCAACCGCCGCCCAAGATCCTGGTCAGCAGCTCGGCGCCCCTCCCCATCCAGCGCGCGTGTGCGTGCCGCAGACGATTTTCCCTTGACCCGGGACAGCCCCTGGAGTAACGGCAGGCTATCCTCCAGACGACCCAGCGATAGAAGTGGGACAGAAAACCGTCATGAAAGTTCTCTATCCTCGGTGTGGTGTCCTGGTCGTACAGGGGCAGAGGGTACTGGCTTGGCTGCGCATACAGGATGCGAATAGCCCGGCGCACGAAGAGGTGCGAACTTGCGCTATCCTGCTGGCGGAATTGGCTACGCTGTCAGATTGGCTGGCTGCTCATGAGGTGACCCATGTGGCAATCGAGAGCCCCAAACACGTCTGGTAGCCCAAATTCCATACGCTGCAACCGGCCTTCACCGTGCTGCAGATCGAGGTCGGCCGCGTCACAGATGACAAGGATATGGGCAGGATCGCCTCTTTGCTGGCATATGGGCTGAAGCCGTGCCGCATTGTCCCCCCGCCGTCTCTGCAAGAATCCCCATCTCACCACAGACGCAAGTTGATCACATTGAGTGCTAAGATCTTCACTGCGCTTCTGGCCTCATATTGGCTGTGGACATATCCCGGCCATATGTATTCCGAATCTCTGCTGGTGGCAACGCCCGTGCGCATGGTGCGGTGGCAGCAAACCTCTGTGTCCTATCAACAGGCGGGGGGCAGCAGTTTACATTGCCTTCCGATTCCTCTCCGGAACAAGCGCAGCTGCTGACGATATTAACGAATGAACCACCTGACTCTTCGGTCTCAATGGACACCTCCGCCCCCCCTGTCCCAAGCATCCGAGTCACTGCCATCCGACAGGTCCAGTGAAGAAACACTGTTATTGAAGATATTACCCGGAGACCCTCCGCCCTCGTCAGTCCCGACAGAGGCGCTTCCTCTATCATCACCGCATGTCTGCGAGTCATTACCATCTGATCGTCCCGTGGAGAAGGATTGTATACTACGAATATTGATTGGAGAAGCTTGCGTGAGCAGTCCATAGGAAGCGAATCATCCTTCCCCCTATGCAACGTGTGGCGTGAACGGATCACCGGCTCGACGCGCAGAGGAAATGAGCGCCGTTCCTGGGTGCTGATCAACGATTACGTGCGGCAGGCCAGCCCTGGAACCGGCTTGCCGTCTAGACTGGAAAAGAACCGATTCAGGCCATGGGTGTGTTGGCCCCCTTTGGTGGACACGCCTTGATCGCCAGCCAGCAGGTAGACATCCTCTGGACGGTACACATGCTGACGAAAGAACACCCAAAACCGCGTAGCCCATGGGATCACCGTGGAGAAAAAGCGTTGCACGGGACGAAAGCTACCCCCTTTGCCGGCCCACCGGGAAAAGCCCAACATCGTGACGCGCCCAGTCATGACCAGCATGGCCAAAGCCATCCGACTGGATTGGCGCAGGGGCGTCTCTGTCACATAGGGTTGGAGGCATTGGCAAAGTATGCCAATGCCTATGAGAACTACCTCGAAGGTCGAGAGTGGCAGTCGTGGTGGACTACAACTCTACGATCAATCTCTATGGTATCCAGCATGGCTATAGCCTGCGCAAAGGGCATGGTAGGACCTGAGGCATTCTGATCCCCAACACCTCTCTCCCTAACCAGTCGCCTGCTCGTCAAACGCCAATCCTGGCTGCCAGAGCTAATGCGTCAATCAGCCCACATCTCGTGCAGCTCCAAGCCATGCAGCGGGTGATGCACACGGTCGTCTGCAGAATACTATGCACCCTCACCTGGAGTGGTCGGCGAGGGGTACTCTTTGAGGGGGCTCCCCCGATCAATCCACATGCTCGAGAGTGTTGTGCCAACATCTCGGCCATACGCACCGATCAATCGGAGCGGTCGGAGCAAATAGTAGAGCCCTGAAAGCCATGAGGGCAACGAACGATAGAAGCGCCCAGTCTCTCTGATTTGGCGTGATCACCCTGTGGAGATAGTCGGGACCATAGTGGACACACACCGCCACCTGATCCCGCCAGCGCTCCCTCATCCGGAAGTAAAGGACAGGGCTTTCGTCTTGGAGGTCGAGCGCAGGCCTCTCCTCCAAGAGTCCAGAGGGATCACCTACGGGCGGAAAAAGCCGTCCCTTCACCCATGCGGCAAGCGCCGTCACGCTGTGGTCAGCCCGGATGCTTTGCAAGATTGCCTCCGGGAGGACCGCTCCAAGGAGATCATTCGCCAGGGCCAGACCAAGCAAGAGCATCCGCTTCCCACCCAGCGCATGGGCCTGTTCCAGCACCCGTCGCCAATTCATCCGTGGCCGAGCGCGGATCAGTTCGGCCACATCGCAGATCCACCCCAGCCGTCGCCATAGATGTTTGGACCCATGTACACAGAGGACCAAGAGCAAATCCTCAGGTGCGAGGTTCAGAACCGTCGTGCCAGCCAGGGTGACCTGCTCACGGCGCTCCCATAAGTGGTCGAAATCGAGGGGAAAAGAGAAGAACGCTTGGGTGACCCCCCATTGCAGTTCCACCACGACCGCGTCATCACCACGCACCAGCTTATAGTCGTGATGCGATTGCAGGTAGGCCGCCTCCTGTGCGCTGGTCATCTGGAGCGACGGCCAATAGCCCTGGGCGATGAACAGCTCCTTGGCTGTCAGGATGTCCCTTTTGTGCACCAGAATGTCCAGGTCGTAGAACTGCCTCAGCGTGAGGTCACCGTAGGCTGAAGCGGCCAAGACCGGCCCTTTATAGGGAATGGCGGGGATCCGGTGCGCCTCAAGCAGACTCAAGAGCTTGAGCAGTTCACCGGCGAGGAAAACGTTCCGCGAGGCGTTCGTGTGGAAATGGTCTTGGAGTGGATCCAATATGGCCTTAGGGACAGCTTCTGGGCAGGTGGTGTGCAGGCTTCGATACAGGAGCGGCGTCGTCCCGTGGAGGAGCGCGATCCCGCTCAGATACACCCAATCGATATCTTCCCGGAGTAGAGTCCTGATCCGCTCAGCGCTTTCGGCATCCACACAGGTCCGCGTACAACACAGCAGCAGGTCGACTTCGGGCTGAGAGGACGCTACCGATGCCTTAGCTGCGAGTTTGGCCATGATTTTCCTCCACGAATCTCAGCCAGTGCGGGGCTTTGAGAGAAGCCTCACCCCGGCGGGCGGCAGGCTGTTGATAGGCTATGCGACTACGTTGGAACGGTGATCATGCCATCATCGGTACTTTTGCGCTTGGGTCTCAAACATGCCGGCATACCTGCCACCGCGCTGCATCAGTTCGTCATGCGTGCCGCGTTCGAAAACGCGCCCATCCTCCAGCACATAGATGCAATCGGCCATCCGCACGGTCGATAAGCGGTGACTGATGAGGACCGCCGTCCGGCCTTCGGCCAGCTGGCGGAAGTGATGAAAGACCTCTGCTTCGGCCATGGCATCCATCGCACTCGTCGGCTCGTCCAGGACGATGATCTGGGCGTCGCGGAGCAATGCCCGGGCCAGCGCCACTTTCTGCCACTCGCCGATGCTGAGTTCTTCCCCCTCGTCGAACCCCTTGCCCAAGACGGTATCGTAGCCATGCGGTAACCCGGTGATGACCTCGTCCGCGCCTGTCTGACAGGCCGCGGCCACGATCCGCTCCTTATCGAGCGGGAGAGTGGGGTTCCCAAACCAGATATTCTCCCGCGCCGTCAGATGGTACTGGGCATAATCCTGGAACAGCACGCTGATGTCGCGCCGGAGAGCCGTAGTGTGAAACTGTCGCAGGTCGATGCCATCGAGGGTGATGACCCCCGTGGTGGGGTCGTACAGCCGGCACAACAGTTTGATCAGCGTGGTTTTGCCCGAGCCGTTCGCCCCCACCAGGGCCACGACTTCCCCTGCGCGAATGGTCAGGCTGATCTCGTGTAGGACGTGCCTCGTCCCCGTCGGGTACTGAAAGCTCACATGATCGAACACGATGCCCATGTGCATTGGTCTGGGGACCGGCGTGGGATGCCGCGGCTCGACAATCCTTCGCTGCAAGTCAAGGAATTCATAGAGATTTGAAAGAAACAGACCGTCTTCGGCAAGGCTAGCTAGACCACCCAACATCGCCCGGTGAAAGCCTTGGCCGCGATAGAAGGCCTGGTAATACATGACCAAATCGCCCATGGTAATGCTGCCTTGGACAGTCCGATATGCGATGAGCGCATACGCACCATACACCACGATCGTAGCACTGGTCTGAGTTACCAGCTCTGCGATGGACCCCCTGGTGGCGATGTGGAGTCGTTCTCGGCGCAGTTGTTGACGCAACTTGCGAAACCGGTGCATGAACAACGATCCCAAATCAAACAGCCGGATTTCCTTGGCGTGTGCGCCATCGCTGAGCAGCCGATCAAAGTATCGGGTTTGCCGTTCGGTCGCGGTCTGCTGGCGTTGCCAGCGATACATCTGACCGGCATAGCGTAGGCGCACGAGGACACCGGGGACGACTGCGGCGAATAGCATGCCTGCCACCCCCCAGTGGAAGGAAAACAGCAACCCCGCCATCGCCAGCAACGCAATACCGCTCTGCGCGACTTCCACTACACCCTGCACAATCCGGGTCGGCCGGAAGGACGCTTCTTGTTGGGCACGGTGCAGCGCGTCGTAATACTGGGAGTTCTCGTAATACTCCAGATCGACCTCGATGGACTTGGCGTGGAGGATATCGTACATGTAATCAGTCACCGTCAACGATTGTCCTTCGCTGACGAGCCCTGCAACCGCACGGCACACGTCACCCACCAAGGCCACAGTAGCGGCAAGGCCAATGAAACACGCGACAGTCCCGATGGCCAGGGCCTTGTCGGGAGCTGCGAGGCCGACGGCCACCGCGTCCACCATGAGCTTCATGAGATAGAGCGCCAGCAACGGCAACATGCCCTGCACCGCCAGCAGCGCGACGCTGGCCACGGTCCAAGCTGGCCCGCTGTGCCAGACCAGGCGCAAAGCACGTGTCAGCCCCAAGGCTTGCGTGAGGTGGCGTTGCACCGCGTTACCTGTTCGCATAGCTCACATATATGCAGGCAGACTCTCTCTATATGCATCAGCAGCAATGAGGCCGCACATGTGCAGTTGACTGGGGTCCTCAAGTTTACGTCACTAAGTCTTTTAAGAGCCTGGGAAGGGCGTCAACATCGCGCCCCGCCTCCAGGCGGTAACACGCGGTTTCCCTCGCCAGCTGCGCTAACACATCGAGGTGGGCCTGGGAAGAGCGGGCCTCGGTCAGCAAGACATTGGGCGCCAGATCCAGGAGCGCTTCACCCCGGTCCATCGGCTTCAGGACGCTCTTCTCCGCGTTGGCCACGCGGGGGAAGACCAGCACCGCCGGCTGGCATTCCCACGCGACCTCCGCGCCATAGACATCTTCGGCCCAGACCGGTCGCTTGGGCCACCCAGGGGTTTTCGGCCGCTGCAACAGGTGATGCAGCTCGGGAAACCAGCCAGCCGTCTCATCGGTGACGTCAATCTCATCCGGGAAGGCGAGCACTCGGAGCCCTTTCTGAGCCAGAGTCAGGAAGAGCATATCGTCTCCGAGAAAGCCAAAGCCCGCTCTTAACAGGGCAATTGTCAGAGTCGATTTGCCCGACCCGCTGGTGCCGGGGAAGAGCAGGCCCTGACCGTTGAGACAGAGGCCTGCAGCATGCAGACTATAGCGACGTCGACGTTTTAAGAGCTCGATAAAGGGAATCGTGAACAGCGGGTGGGAGGCTAACCACAGAGTATCCTCCTCCGATTCGCGGATGGAAAACCGGCAAGACCCCTGACCGGGGTCGCACAGCACTCTCACCCGATCGCCATAGTTGATGAAGAGCCGGTCCTCCTCCTCGACATACACCACTTCTCCGACGGGCGGCTCATAGACCGGCCGTGCCCATCCCAGCGGTTTTTCGACCACGTGATCCCCGCGACCCGAAATCCTGTAAAACTCGAAGCGAAGATCGACGGGGCCGTGTCCATGCCTCGCAAAGTGCCTCAGCCGTGCATGCAAGCTCGCTGACACCGCAGCGTCACCGGACACCGCGAGGCTCAGGCCATGGAAGGTATAGGTGTTAGTCATGCTGAGACATGGCATCACTTTGGGGTCCACCTCCCGTCCAGTGGCCGTCAGATCCCCGCGATCGGCGTTCGCCGGGAAGGCAGTATATGGCCGTGAACAGCGGTCGGGGATCTCTCGCTTCCAGAAAGGGCTCACCATTTTTGACGACCCAGCAGTGCCCGACCAACGTGCCCCCAATGTTCCCCATGCCAAAGCAGAGCTCGACGTCCAGCCCGGTTCTGCTGAGGAAGTAGTACAAAGTGAGGGCGCGGGTGAGACATCCCGGGCGGACCAGCGGCCTCCCGCCCTGGAGCACGACATCCACGTACCTGACGATCTTTTGGATCCGCGCTGGCTCAGGCGTTGCGGGAGCATTCTTGGGCGCCAGCCAAGTCGCCAATCTGGGGAGCTTCAGCCGTAGGAGTATGGGAAGTCCTACGGCGAAGAGAAAGATGTGAAGCGCCAGGAACAGGTCGCTAGGACGACGCAGATGTCTTAAAACCTTCAGTTGTCTATGCACTCCCATTCATCACCAGCTTCGCGTTAACTAGCTCCTGCAACAGCTCCAGGATATCGGCCTCGATGGTCTCGGCCGTCGCCTCATACTCCTGGCCAATCATCGACACCACGTCCACCACTCGAAGACTTCCATTACACAATTCCCACACACGACCGCCCACCCCGTTGAGCGTGTAATACTGCCCATCCTCGAGGGACAGCAAGATAACTGTGTCAGCGGCCTGCTGGGCAATGACCTGCGCTCTTCGGCAAGGACGACTCTCCAATCCTATCATTGACTAAAGTTCTCCTCTGCACCGCCTTAACCCATGACTCTGCTTGTTACGGGCAGAGGGTCCTCTTTGCAGGAGCAGTGTGGGAGGTCCCTCTGCCTGCCGGCAGCCTACCCTAGAAGCTGAACCGGGTGACCAGCCGGAGCAACCCCACCTGCGTCAGGGTGGGCTTCACGTAGACTTTCTTGGGCATCAAAACATCACCTCCCTCTTAAAGACCGCACGCATCCTGCTAGCTTAGTCATGAATCAGAATGGTCGCGCTCGCGCCGGGCTTGCCATAGGCCGTCAAGATGATGGTGTTGATGTCCCCTGCCACCATGGCCACGGAGACGTCGATGGTCTTCTCCTGGTTGGCCGCCAGACCGCTGACCCTGAACGTCGTGCCGTTGACGTTCATCTCCAGCTGCGCCACGCCCGGGTTGCCATTGCGCACCGTGACCTGGCTCTCCTCGGGGGGGATACCGCTCAGGGTGTCGCTCACCGGCTGACCGTTGGCGCGGATGGCTTGCGTGAGTATGGGGTCACACGTGGTCAGGTTGCCATTCCCATCGATGACCTCCAATGCCACCCTGGCGCCTTGGCTTTGAATGATTTTGGTGGCGGTGACCACGACTGGATCCGTGGTGCCTGGGGTGAGGGGTGGGTTGAAGGCTACCGTGGCGTTGGTCTGCTCTAGGACATTGATCTCCGCCAGCCCACTGCCAGTGTCCTGGGTGGTAATCTGAATCTGGGTCGGCGGGCCGGCAATGACACGGGTTAGGGCGCAGCTGGGCGGGGTATCGTCAACCGGAGCCAGCGTTCCCTGGAACTCCAAGCCATCCACGAAACGACCAGATGGCGGTGCGGCAAACGAGCCGAGCAGGGTTCCGGTAGCCGAGTAATGCCTCACGATACCGGAATCACCGACCCAGAGGGTATTATCTCGGGTATCGAAGGCGAGGCCAGCACTCTCAAACCCGGTAGGGTTGAATGACTGACCTGTCGGGTTCCCCGAAGTGTCAAAGCGGGTCACAGTTGGGATATATGGGCCCCCGAAGTTACCAGCGCTCACCCAGAGTCCACTGCCATCCCAGGCTATCCCACGAGGGAACTGGATGCCTGCAGGCACAAAGGACGACACCACAGTTAAAGTTGTAGGATCGATTTTCGCGATGATTCCTTGAAGGCGGCTCAGTCCCCAGAAGTCGACTGCCCAGATATTCGTCCCATCAAATGTCAGATCCTCGAAGTGGCCGATACCAGCCACCGTCGCTGTACGGATCTGCGCGAGAGTGTCCAGATCCCACTCACTAAGAGCCCGTTAAAAAATAACTTGAACAGTCTGGCCGGATGTTGTGTACTACCCTCGTATGATACGCGAGTACGATCTCCAAGCGAAATATGCAGCGCTCTTTCCACTGCTCGACGAGCAGCAATGCCGGATGATCGCAGCGGCAGATGCCTTGTTCCTCGGACACGGTGGTGTGTCGCGGGTTGCACGCGCCTCTGGACTCTCGCGGACGACCATCCACCGGGGCATCGCGGAACTCGACCAGAGCCGTGAGCCCGGTAGGCGGACACGCCACGTGGGAGGGGGGCGCCAGGGGGTGGTGGACCGGGACCCTACCCTCCTACAGGCGCTTGAAGCCCTGGTGGATCCCCTGACGCGTGGGGATCCCCTGTCGCCCTTACGGTGGACCTGTAAGAGTACACGGCAGCTGGCGGCTGCGCTCAGACAGCGGGGCTACACCATCAGTCATCCCACGGTGGCCAGTCGGCTGCATGAATTGGGCTACAGCCTGCAAGCCCACGTCAACACTCTCGAAGGCCCCTCGCATCCTGACCGTGACCAACAGTTCCGGTATCTCAACACGCAAGTGAAACGCTCCATACAGCGCAAACGCCCC
>Ga0137403_10002253_pt1 | contig 23714 bp, 16 predicted proteins | sample CZOMad2_1_16fung_FD_122057 | JGI IMG/M metagenome (GOLD analysis project Ga0137403, IMG submission 122057) | Vadose zone soil fungal communities from Angelo Coast Range Reserve, California, USA - CZOMad2_1_16fungal (Hybrid Assembly) | ecosystem: Environmental > Terrestrial > Soil > Vadose zone...
TCCCATCCCGAACACGGAAGTTAAGCCTCGCCGGGCCGATGATACTGCACGGGCAACTGTGTGGGAACGTAGGTCGCTGCCGGGATTAAATTAAAAAAGGCCGGTTTCGGTTGACTCCGAAACCGGCCTTTTTGTTTTGCGCGACCCGCCGTATGGCCAAACAATTTATATTGACACCCCAGTAGCTGGACATGTGACCAGGAGGGCGCAGGCGAAAAAGTACTATTGACCTCTGCAATTCCCAGGACTAAGGTAAAGCTTCTACCCCCCGGACCCGGTAAATTACTCCACTGCGAGGTTCCCAATGACTACCACTATCGCCCCCAACGCCGCAGCGAACGCATTACAAGAACGGTGGGAAAGACTTCGAAGCCACAAGCGCATAATTTCCCGAGTGAAGCTCCAAGTGGAGTGGGAGCACGGCGGAGCCAAGGAACGCGCCAACGCGGTGACTGTCGACGTGAGCCACACCGGGTGTCTGGCGGTGGTGGGAGCTGATGTTCCTCTGCACAAGCGCGTGCGCTTAATCCATCCGGAAACCGGCCGCAAAGCGGACGCCCAAGTGGTCTGGCGCAGCCATGAGGCCTGGGATGCAGGCTTCGAGCTGGTGAAGCCCGATGCTACCTTCTGGGGCCTGAAATAAGCGCCGACGCGACATCCTGGCGCAAATCTACTTGGGCCATTTGTCTTTCGGCAGGCTCTTCTCAATGGTATCAAGATTCTGAAACCCATCCTTGATGACCGTGCGTCTGACGTTTTCCTTCGTCACCGCCACAAGCGCCATAAAAATCGCAGGAATGTTCGAATTCCCAACTGGTATGCCAGCGGTGGTCTTGACGGCATCCCCTTTTGCCAGGGTGACGGCGGCATCGGCGGCTAGTGTCGCTTGTGATCCGAGCGGCCTGTAAACGGTCATCGTCTGGGTGCCGCTGAGAATGCGGATGATGGCCGCCAGATCGGCGTCCTGGCCGGAGACAAAAACTTTTCCAGCTAGTTTATGTTCTTCGAGTGCCTGGATCGCGCCGCCCGCCGTTCCATCATTGGAAGCCACGACCGCAACGATGTCTCCTTTGGTGGTTTCAAGGGCCGCGGACATGTGCGCGTACGCTTCCGCCGGATCCCAGTCCTTGCTCCAGGTATCCGAAACAATTTTGATGTCGCCACGATCCACCAGCGGTTGAAGCACCTTCATTTGAGCATCGTGCAAGATTTTCGCGTTGATATCGCTGGGTGAACCGCCGATCAAGACATAATTTCCTCTCGGGGCCCGCTGTGAAAGAGAAGAAGCCTGCAACTCTCCGATTGCCGAAGCGTCCACTCCAATGAAGAAGGAGACGCCCGGATCGCGCACCAGGCGTTCGTAACAGAGTACGGGCACTTGCTTGGCCTTCGCGGCGGTGACGATGCGTACAGCTTTGCCGGCATCGTGAGGCACCAAAACTAGAGCCTTGACGCCGGCTGCCAGCAGCTCTTGGGCCTGCCCAAACTGCAGGTCATCATCGCCTTCGGCTGTTCGCACCAACACTTCCGCGCCTAGCTCCGCGGCGCGTTTCTGGAACCGGTCGAGCTCCGACTGCCAGCGCTCGACTTTCAAGGAATCCATCAGAAAGCCAATCTTAAGTGCCCCCGACGGAGCTCGATTGGCTTGGGCTTGAAGGAATGGGCTGAAGAACTGCAGGAGGGCAGCGAGAATCAGGAAGTGCAGGCCTCTCCTGAGGAGAGTGAACATCAAATGACCTCCATGCGGACTGTAGAAACCGTAACACCCCAGCGTGCCCCGAACAACGGGAGTGCCCTCCCGAGTCGACAATGCGTTATAGGAGAGCGTGTCACCTTACCGCGAACGATATCTTCAGGACCAAAACTAAAATACCTGGTGGTGCGCCGCGCGGATCTAAACCTATTTCGGCCACTTCTCTTTCGGCAGACTCTTCTGAATCGTTTCGAGATTCTGGAATCCGTCCTTGATGACCGTTTCCTTGACATTTCCTTTTGTCACCACCACCGGAGGCAAGAAAATTGCCGGGATGGTTTTGTCCCCGAGCGTAATAGTGGATGTAGTCTTGACCGCTTCACCCTTTGCCGCGGCGACAGCGGTTTCGGCCGCCACTTTTGCTTGTGAACCGATCGGCTTGTAAACGGTCATCGTCTGCGTGCCTTCGAGAATGCGGATGATCGCTGCAAGATCCGCGTCCTGGCCCGAAACCAGTACCTTGCCGGCGAGTTTGTGCTCTTCTAGCGCCTGGATCACGCCGCCGGCTGTGCCGTCGTTCGCGGCAAGGACTGCCGCGATGTCGCCCTTGGTAGCTTCGATAGCCGCGGACATGTGCGCGTAAGCTTCCGACGGGTCCCAATCCTTGCTCCAGGTGTCCGAGACAATCTTGATGTCGCCGCGATCCACCGGCGCCCTTAGAACTCTCATCTGCGTATCGTGCAGAGTTATCGCGTTGCTATCCTTGGGAGAGCCTCCGATCACCACGTAGTTGCCCTTGGGGGCCCGTTGGGTGAGTGAAGATGCCTGCAGGAAGCCCACCGCCGAAGCGTCAACCCCAATATAGAAACTGACGTCCGGGTCCCGGACCAGGCGCTCGTAACAGAGCAGCGGCACTTTCTTGGCTTTCGCCGCATTGACAATGCGAACCGCTTTATCCGCATCGTGAGGAACCAGAACGAGGGCCTTGACGCCGGCAGCCAGCAGTTTTTGGGCTTGCTGCAACTGTAGTTCATCGTCCCCTTCGGCCGTTTCCACCAGCACTTGTGCGCCTAATTCCGTGGCACGTTTCTGGAACTTGTCGAGATCCGTCTGCCAGCGCTCAATTTTCAACGAATCCATTAAAAAACCGATTTTAAGAGTCCCGGATGCAGCTTGTTGCTCTTGCGCTCGCGCAAAAGAGGTGGAGAAGAGCACGAGCGCACCTAGCATGGCGAGCCCCAGTCTTCTCCTAGAGAGAGTTAGCATCGAATGACCTCCACAGCTATTGATGGAACCGTAGCACCGCGACACCAGCGGCACAATGAGATTGCTATAGAGCACACACAATGCGTTATTGTGAACCCTGTGGTACTTTGCCGCCAAAGGTACTCGGGGGGCTCAGCTATAAGCGAGGCTCAACCCACCTGTCGACGGAACACGGATAGTCCGTGGCTTTATTTGCTGCCAGAGATGAGTTGGTCGATGCGGGGAGAGAGGCGCTCACTGAGGCTGGCGACCAAGAGCGCCGCAACGATCCCGGTGAATACATCCATCGTGTAATGGGCACGCAGAACCAGCACGGTTGCCACTTCAAAAATCACAATCAATACTGCAAACACGGTTAGCCAGTTCCGCCGTAGCCGGGACAACTCAATCGCGCCGAAAACTGCGATGGCCGTATGTCCCGAAAAGAAAAAATCGTTGGCGACATGGTAGGTCACCAGCAGCGAAGGGAACCCCGGATCGTGCCAAATCATGTTCGGTGGCGGGGGCAACGCGCAGATGGCTTGCATTGCCTGGCGCAGAGCCATGAGCAGGAACAATCCCAGGAACGGACGAACGCTCCCACCGAAAAGCCAGCGTCCCAGTAGGAACAAGCCCAGCGCGTCGATCAGCGCGGAGCTTACGATAAGCAGCGCGTTCGCCGCCCTGATGTCCTGAGCGAAATAAGAGTTCAGTCCAGCCGTGAGGTTGTGGAGCCCGTCACCGATGCCGGAGGCCGGAGCGACTCGCGCGCCGATCAGCGACTGCGTCCAGAACCAGAGCGCCAGGACAATTCCGGTTACGAGCAGCCGACGCAGCAACCGCCGCCTGCGGCTCGTGCTTTCGGTCTCCGTCATAGAAGGCTATTCATCGAGTGCACGCTCTTCGTTATTCCTCGGGTGTTCGTTGCGTCATCTCCATCGCCAATCCGCGGGCTTTGCGCAAGTCCAACTTTCCGGTGCCGAGATAGGGGAGCGTCTCGATGCGCAGGAACTGATCCTTGCGCGGCCGCCACAGCGCCGGAAGGTCGCTCTTCCCTAGTTTCTCCAGACATTCTTCCAATTTAGGCTCATCCAGGATGTGCAACACGACGAGGCGCTCGCCTTTCTTCTCATCGGGCACGGCGGTGACGACGAAGGTCTGCTCTGTCGCGCCTGCCAATTCCTGCAACAGGTCTTCTACCTTGATATGTGGCACCATCTCGCCGCCTATCTTGCTGAAGCGGCTCAAGCGATCCGTGATTCGAATGAAACCATCTTCATCCATCCTCGCGACGTCCCCGGTGTTGTACCAGCCGTCCTGCAGCACTTCCGCGGTTTTCTCCGGCTTGTTCAGGTAGCCGCGCATGATGTTTGGGCCGCGCACCAGCAGCAAGCCCGGCTCATCCACTCCAACAGGCTGCAACGAGTCAGGGTCCACGATTTTCACCGTGATGCCCGGCAACGGATGGCCGATGCTGCCGCGCTTCGCTCCCACCTGGCGGAATGACGCGGCACGAAAGTCGATGGTGTTCACCGTGACCGCCGGTGAACATTCCGTGCAGCCGTAACCCTCATGCGGGCGAATTCCGAATTGATCCTCGAACGCCTGCGAAATGCGGTCCGGCAATTTTTCCGCGCCGGCCATCACGAAACGCAAGCTCCCAAAATCTTCTGGTGTGCAGCGGCGCGTATACGCATTCAGGAACGTCGGCGTCGCCAGCAACATGGTAACCGCGTACTTGTTCACCAGCGCGCCGATAACGCGCGAATCCAGCGGATTGGGATGAAAGACTACGCCGATGCCGGTAGCGGCAGGCAAGCAAAGCGTGCCCGTAAAACCAAAGGAGTGAAAAAATGGGAGAATGCCCATGATGCGATCGTCGGCGTGCAACATGAAGACCTGATTGAGCTGCTCCACGTTCGAAGCAATGTTGTAATGAGTGAGCAGCACGCCTTTGGGGTCGCCAGTCGAACCGCTTGAGAAAATGATTGTGGCAATGTCATCCAGCGTCGCGCGCCGATCGCCACCGGCAAATCTCGAAATGGCTTTTGCCGGCAAAAGGCTTGCCGCCAATGCGGCAACAACACGCTCACCAAACCCGGTCCCCTTAGCGACATCCTCGATGAAAATAATTTCGCCCGGAGGCTGGATTTTGACTTTCTCTAAAAAGACTCGCGCAGTAACGATCGTTTTCAAGTTGCATTGCTGTGCGCAGGATGCCAGCGTTTCATTCGAAACCGTGTAGTTCAGGTTTACCGGCACTTTTCCCAGCAACATCGCAGCGTAATTCACCAGCGCGCCAGGAACCGATGGCGGCAAAAGGACGCCGACCATCTCCTGCCCCTGCCATCGTTTTCGCAATCGCCGCGCGAGGACCAGTGCCCCCACCAAGGCCGAAAACCAGCTCAGTTTCGGCCGCTGCCCATCGGCCATCGCAAACCGGAAGGGATGCCTGCGCGCTGAGTAAATAAAGGATTGGGGCAAAGTGTGCATGCGCTTCTTGCGCCGCGCAAAGGCTGCGGCACCCAGATCCTGCACCGCACGCCGCACGTCCTGGGCCGTCGCTTCCGAGGACAGCGGCTTTCCAAAAGTAACGCGCACGGGATACGGAATTTGCCGTGGAAATTTCCAAAGAAAGCGCCCGCCGGCAAAACTGAAAATCGAGCCCCACACGCCGTCCAAATTCACGGGAATGATGGGAACATCGACGCCCTTGATGATGCGCTCCATCCCTCGGCGAAACGGCAGCATCTGGCCGATGCGCGTCATCTGCCCTTCCGGGAAAATACAAACGAGTTCGCCGTTTTTCAGTGCGTCGGTGGCCAGCCGCAACGAATGGATCATTTCGCGCGGCCCTTGATCCGCGGCGATGGGTATCACGCCCATGATTTTTGCGAACGGTTTTACGAGCGGGTGATCGTAGGACCCCTTGAACATGATGAAGCGAATCGGCCGGTCGATCGACGCAATGAGCAGCACCGCGTCCGCCATCGAAACATGATTGGGGGTCAGCAGCGCTCCGCCGCGCGCCGGCACGTTCTCTTGTCCTGCCACATCCAGCCGGTACAGCGTGTGGGTGGCAATCCACAGCATCAAGCGCAGCAACGAATCCGGAAGCAGATAGACCGTGTAAATGGTGGCCAGCAGCGACATCACCGCGGTCCAGATAAAGAACGACGCCAGCCCGGTGTGCAGATAGTGAGTCGCGCCAGAGTAAATCGCCGACGCCGTAATTACGCCGACGAAAGAAAGAAAGTTCGCGAAGGCGATCACGCTGCCCTTGTGCGCTTCTTCCGGGCGGTGCTGGATCAGTGCGTTAACTGGAACGACGAAAAATCCGCCCGCAAAACCGAGCGCTCCCAGGAGCACAATCACTTGCACAAAGCTCAATCCGTGAATCGAGATGGCGAACGCAAATGCCGACATCCCAATGGCCCCTAGCGGGATGAGGCCGTACTCGATCTTTCCAGACGAAAGCAAACCGGCGGCGTAGCTTCCCACACCGATGCCAATGGCCAGAGCCGCTTGTAAGTAGCCCCCGCGCGTCTCGTCGAGGTGCAGGACTTCACGGCCGTAAAAAACAATCACGAACTGCAGCAGCGCGCCAAGAAACCAGAAATACGTGTTGCCGGCGATGGCCAGATGCAGAACGCGGTCCGGGCGGACCAGCTGGATTTGCTTCTTCAAGTCACTGAAAATGTTGACGCTGAATTTCTTGGCAGGATCAGCGGGTGGCACTCGCGAAATCCCAAAGCTCGTCAGCAAGCCAAACAAAGAACAAGCTCCGAAGATCAACCCGGCAATCGCTTCTCGCCCATGAAAATGCTGCGCCAGCGACGGCCCAATCACTGCGCCTGCGATAATCGCCAGGAACGTGGTGAGCTCAAGAATGCCGTTGCCCCAGGAAAGTAATTTGTCGGGCAGCAGTTCGGGAAGCAAACCGTATTTCGATGGGCCGAAGAAGGCGGCTTGCGTGCTCGCCAGAAAGATTACCGCGTAGGCCATGCGCGTGTTGCCGCGCGTGAACGCGTACATGGCGAAAAGCATCGCGCAAACTTCAAAGATCTTTGTGGCGATCGTGACGCTTCGTTTGCTGAAGCGGTCGGCCAAAAAGCCGCCTGCCATCGAGAACAGCAGGAATGGAAGTGCGAAGAGATTCCCAATGACAAAAACCAGCAAATCTTTTTCTGAAGCTGTCGGATTGGTCCCCAGGATCAGGAAGATGACAAAGAACTTGAGCCCGTTGTCGTTGAACGCGCCCTGGAACTGCGTGGCGATCAGGCTCCAGAAACCGAGCCGCCACTTTTTTTCAGGCTCAGCAAGGAAGACGTTTTCTTCGGCCGGCATGCACGCTCACCCAAGCGTTGCGATTAGAACGTAAGTAGTCCATTTAGTCTAGCAATCCTGGGCGAATCGCAGAGCAGCGCATCCCCGCCATGTGCCCAAAAGCGTGACGCCGAAGCGCCCCGCGCGTGTCCTTTCAATTCGCGATAGGATTACCTCCGCAGAAGGGGGCCGAATGAGCGCCGAACACGGATCTCAGACAGTTTTGATTACCGGAGCGACAGATGGACTGGGGAAAGCTGCCGCACTGTTGCTTGCCGGACGAGGCTACCGCGTCTTTGCGGCGGGGCGCTCGGCGGAGAAGCGCGCGCAGCTTGACGCCATTGCCAAGGAGAAGAATCTCCCGCTCGAAACCCTGGAACTGGACGTGTGTAACGACAGCTCGGTACAAAAAGCCGTTGCTTCCGTCCATCAGAAGGTTGGCGCAATCGATGTGCTGATTAACAATGCAGGGCTGGTCTACGTCGGCGCCGTCGAGGATCTTCGCCTGGAAGATTGGCGCCGGCAATTCGAAACAAACTTTTTCGGCGTAATCCGCGTGACCCAAGCCGTTCTTCCCCAAATGCGAGAGCGCCGCAAAGGCCGCATCTTGATGATGAGTTCGGTCTCTGGCTTCGTCACGCCGCCGACGCAAGGGGCCTACAGCGCCTCAAAACACGCCATCGAAGCCCTCAGCAACGCCTTGCGCCACGAACTCTATCCCTTCGGCATCCACACCATCCTCATCCAGCCCGGCTACATCGTGACCAACATCCAACCGACCGCCATGGAACTGGCGCAAACCTACCAGGAAAAATTCAAGAACGGGCCGTACGCCCGAATCTATGCGTCCTATTTGGGAAATGCCACGAGCACTCGCGCGAAGTCCAAGACCACTCCCGAGGATTGCGCGCGCATCATGTTGAAGGCCATCGAAGCTCCCGGGCCAAAGGCGCGCTACGGAGTAACCCCGCTTGCCACATTCGCGAAATTAGCTAAATGGCTGCTCACCGATCGCGCTGCCGATCGCATGTTTCGCCGAAGATACGGAATCACGCGCGAAAACTAGTCTAATTTAGACTAGAACCCATCTCATAAATGCTCGGAGGTCTCGGGCACGACTGGACTTACTGAATGAAATCCTTGAAACCCAGCCAAATCATTAGTTTCCGGCCGTCAGCGATACTGGGACGTTGTGGTTTTTGGGCCACAAAACCATTTATGAGATAACTTCTAGTCTGAACCAGTCTTACTTGGACTAGCTGGCAAAATGCTCAAGGGTTGGAAACCTGGAACGAAAGACTGTTCTCCCGCTGCTCTTGCCACATTTTTGACCACGCTTCATGCACCGGACTCTCGGCGTAGTCTGCGGCGGCTTCCGCACTCGTGAATTCGATGGCGTAGACGCCGCTGAAATCCTTGATCTGATTGCGCCCGGTTTTCAGCCAAACGTTCTTGATGCCCGGAATTTTTCCCGCCATGTCCTTGATCCCGTTGATGGCGCGTTCCCGGTCGTAATTCGAAACATTGTCCCTGAATTTGTACACCACCACGTGCAGCACCGTTTTAGGCTGGCCAAAGCGGTTCTGGACCGCCGCGCTGCGCGCATGCAGCGAGCCTGCCGCAATTCCAGCGACGAATATCACTGCGCCCACAAAAATCTGCGAGGCGCGTTTGAGAGCTAGTGTCATTTCTTCCTCCACAATAGGAACCCTGCCAGTCTATGTAAGGCTTCTGGGTCAAAGCAACTCGCCGCAAGAATCCAGCGCCATCACTCTCCAAATGGTTTGACGCAGGACTGGCCGGGCCGTTACGCTGCCAAGGCACACAGGTCGGGGGTGGAATGGATTGGTCCGGCGGAGAGTCGCAAGAACACCAGGCTGAGCCCGGGGCGCTGCCCCAGTTTCCAAAGATCTGGATCGGCTATCTATTGGGCGTCGCAACGCTGATAGCGGAGATCGTTGCGTTCACCTTGCACCCGGAACTTGCCAAAGAAGCGCTGGTCGTACCGCCGTTGTATCTGTTTCTCGCGAATTTTATCAGCATCATTTACTGGCTTGTTTGCGTTTACGAATTGCATGTGGTGTTGACGCAGGCATCCGCGGGCGCGTATCCCATCAAGCCGCTCCGGGCCGCCTGGTTCCACCTAATACCGATTTTCAGCGTCTATTGGGTCTACAAATGGCCTCGGGAACTGGCCCGCTTTGTGAACGGCCGTCTCGGAGCACCGCTCATGAGGCCCGAGCGAACGGGATGGACGGTGCTCTTCGCCTTTGCCGCTTTTCTTCTGCTTAGCCGAGGCATGGGCATGATTGCCCTGTTCTGGGCGACATCGTATCTGTCCCGATGCTTGCGGCTGGCATTGGCGGCGCGGACTGCCGCGCCCGCAGGGCCACTACCTTTTTCGTGATCACCCGCTCCAAGGAGAATAAATGCACAGAGGGATACGCTGGATCTTGTCATTCTGTCTGTTCGCAAGTTGTCCCCCCAGAGGACAAACGCAAGGTCAAGGCCAAACGAAGCAATTGGCACACGACATTTTCAAGCAACTCATCGAAATCAACACCACCGACTCCGTTGGCAATGTCACCACCGCCGCCGAAGCGATGGCCAAACGCTTGCGCGACGGCGGTTTCTCCGAGGGCGATCTCCACGTAGCCGGGCCCAACGAGCGCAAGAAGAATCTCGTCGCGCGTTTTCGCGGCACCGGAAAACGCAAACCCATCCTCTTCATTGGCCACCTCGATGTCGTGGAGGCGTTGCGCTCCGACTGGACCACCGATCCTTTCGAATTCATCGAGAAAGACGGCTACTACTACGGCCGCGGCACCGAAGACATGAAAGAAGGCGACGCCATCCTGGTCACCAATTTCGTCCGCCTGAAAAAAGAAGGTTTTCTGCCGGACCGCGATCTGATCCTCGCCCTTACCGCCGATGAAGAAGGCGGCTCCTCCAACGGTGTCGACTGGCTTTTAAGGGAACATCGCGACTGGGTGGATGCCGAATACTGCATCAACCTGGACGGCGGCGAATTTGAAAAGGACAAAGACAAGCGGCTCCTCGCAGGGATTCAAGCCAGCGAAAAGGTTTACGTCGACTTCCAATTCGAATCGCTGAATCCCGGCGGGCACAGCTCCGTCCCCAGTCCGGATAACGCCATCTACCACTTGGCCGGCGCCCTCTCCCGCCTGCAATCCTATTCTTTCCCCGCAAAAATCAACGAAATAACGCGCAGCTATTTCGCACAGACCGCGGCTATGGAAACTGGCCAGGTTGCTGCGGACATGAAAGCCGTAGCTCAGCAACCGCCAGATACCGTCGCAACCCAACGGCTCTCGGCCATGCCCTATTACAATTCGCTCTTGCGCACCACCTGCGTTGCCACCATGCTATCTGGAGGCCATGCGCCGAACGCTCTTCCGCAAACCGCTCGCGCCAACGTCAATTGCCGGATTTTTCCGGGTGAAGATCCTGAGGAAGTTCACAAAGCCCTCGAACGCGTGGCCAACGATCCGAAAGTTAAGATCAGCGTAGTTCCGCAGTTGACTCCTGACGGAAAGGTGGTGCCTGTCGTTCCGGTTCCGCCCTCCCCGCTGCTTCCGGAAGTAACCCGCGCCATGGAAAAAGTTTTGAGCGTCGCCTGGCCGGGCGTGCCCCTCGTCGCCACCATGTCTACCGGCGCCACTGACGGCAAGTACGCGCGCATCGCCGGAATTCCGACTTACGGCATCTCCTGCATGTTTTTTGACAAGAACGATAATCGCGAGCACGGAAAAGACGAGCGCGTGGGCGTGCAGGATTTCTACGACGGCGTGGACTTCGGCTACAAACTTATGAAAGAACTTTCTGCATCACACTGAAAACACATAACAGCATAAAGGGCGGCGGAAAGAAAACGGCCCGGCGAAGAACTCTTCACCGGGCCGCATTCTTTGAACTGGTTGAATTGGCGGATTACGGCTTGCCGGTCGCTGGTCCGCTGGCCGGTGTTGCCGCACTCGCGGCAATCGGTTTCCCGGCATCCGAACCATAACGCATCAGGTAGGGCATGAACGGGGTCACTTCAAACGGCATCTTCTCGCGTTCCGCGACCGTGCCGACGGGCTTGCTCTTGATGAGGTCCAGCTTATCGTTCCAGGGATCCAATTTCACGCGTCCGCCGATGGGAAGCGCCGCGATCATCTGCGGGTTGGCCTTCTGATCGACCGGCATCGAAGAACGGAGATCACCGATGAGCGGCACGCGGTCGCCGAGGTGCGGGCTGATTAGGTTCGGAATTTCCTTCCCCCGCGTGGCGAGCGCCGAAAGGAAGAGTCCCGCGTTCCCCAGCTGGTTCTTGTAAGGCGAATTATTCAGGATCTGCATGGCTTTCGTGTTGGCGGCCTTCTCTTCATCGGGAGTCCGCGCAAATCCGAAATGGCGAAAGGTGTCCTTGTCGTCGATGAGCAACTGATCGAAGAAAGCAAAGCTGGAATCAAGGCGATGGCCGAGGACTGCGTGGCTCAGCTCGTGCGCTACGATGGTGGCCAGGCTGGCTTCATCCGGCAGCACGTCGATCAAGCCGCGGCTAAGCACGATGGTATGGCCAACGGTGTAGGATTCCAGTGTCGTGGTGGTCATCACGCGGCAGCGGACATCGGGTTCAATGTCGATGTTGTTGGTAACCTCGAGGTTGTTGACCACCGTCTCGAGGACCTTGTCTACTTCTCCGCGCGGTGCGATCAATCCAATGCGCTCCAGCCGGTCGATCACGTTGTCTTCCGCCTGGCGGTCCCACGAGCGCTGCGCTTGAATCGGTGAAAGGTCGTTGGCGGTCTTGGTGTCGTCTTGCACCGGCGTCTCCACCAGGATCTTGCTCAATTCCTGTTCCTGGCTGGCGTGACCCAGGTTATAGCCCCACAGCCGCGTTTGCGCCTTGAAGTCCAGCTTCTTTGACAAATTGTAGTGCACGTCTTTTTCTTCGCTGTACACGAAGGAAGGCACCCAAATGCCCGGCTGCACGTTGGCGCGCCAGCTGTCGAAGTGGAACCACCAGCTGGAATGCCCGTTGCCGCTGTAAGCACCGTTAAACCGCACAATGTTGTAGTCCTGATCTTCCACCCAGATGCGTCCCAGGAACCGGCCCTTGCCGGCCTTTTCCTGCGGCGTCACGTCGAATACCAGGCAGCGCACTTCGCCCAGGAATTCCCGGCGCACGTAGTCAAACTTGTAGTGCGCCTTGTCGAACCCATTCGTGTCGATGAAGATCATCTGCAGGAAGCCGTCCGGCACAAATTGCAGCGCGAAGGAAAAGAAGTTGCCGATCGAGCCGAAGATCTTTTTCCCCTTGCCGTTGGTGTCCGTCAAGGAGACCAGCGAGACGCCCTTGGAGAAGTCCGCGCGTCCCAGGAAATATTTGTCGCCCGCGGGAGCATAGCCAAGATCCTTATCTGGTTTGAGGTTCTGGATGTACGTCTCCACCAGCGGCGAATACTGCCGGATTTGCTGGCTGGCCCGGTTTTCGTTGGTGATCACCCGGTCGATGACGTCGTCCATGGTCCGTGCCTGATCCGCCGGCTTGGGGGCCGCCGAAGCGGCAATGGCGCCCAGACCGCTCAACATCAGCACGAAAATAAAATTCGTTACCTTACGCATTTTCTCTCTCCCTCAATATGCCAAACGAAATTCAATTCGAACGCGCGCCGGGAAATCCACGGCCTGACCTTCGCGTTTTGCGGGCTTGAACTTGATCTGCTGCGCCGCACGGGTTGCGGCTTCGTCGAGACCATGGCCCAAACCGCTTACCACCCGGTTCACCTGAATGCTGCCGTTTGCCAGGAATACCATCTCGAGTACCACGTCGCCTTCAATCTTCAGACTACGCCCTTCCGCCGTGTACTCCGGACGTGGTTTTTCTAATATGTCAACAGGCGTCGTGGCCCCTTCGCTGGCCACCGCTTTTTTCTTGGGTGCTTCCGCTGCTACGCTCTGGTCCGCAAAGCCCGTGGACTGCAGCGAGCCCTTCTTGGCGGCTGGCGGAGGGTTTGCTGTGCCGTTGCCAAACCCGGTGCTTGCTACCGTGCCGCGAATGCCTTTGTCGCCGCCCGTGCCGTTGCCGTATCCCGGTCCACCCGGCAATGCGGGTGACCCCAGCCGATTTACGTTGGTGGTTTTGTTGGGATCGCCTTTGCCGGCAATCCCGTTGGGATCGCCAAAGCCGCCGGTTTGCACTTTGTTTACCGGAGCCACGACTGTTGCCGGTGCCGCGCTCCCGGGGGACATCATGCCGACTTTCACATCTTCTTTCGGCTTCTTCGGCTGAGTCGTCGGCGTATCGATCTTTACCTGCTCGAACACCGGATTCAGTTCAACTGGTTTCGCTTCCAAGGTTTTTACCTTGGGCGGCTCGACCTTGGCCGCAAGAAAGACGTGTGTCTGCTTGGGGTTTAGCTTCACCGGCTCGGGCACCACCGGTTTTGGTTGCGGCGGCACTACTTTGGCCTTTACTTTTACCGGCGGTGGAGGCGGTGGCGCAACCGGGATTTCCGTGACCGGCTGCATCAACTCCGTAACACGTAAATGGAGTGCCGTTTGCATCTGCGTTGGGAACAGCAAGGGAAGCAGCAACAAGAAACCGAAGATCGCAAGTTGTACGCCCGCGCTCACGCCGAGGCGGTTCCAGTTGGGTTTGGTGTCGGGGAGCAAAGCAAGGCGTGCCGGAATGGCTTTGGTGCCTATGGCCTTCTTCCAAGCCTGGGGATCTCCGGAACGGCCGCGGTTTCCTTCAAAACCGACGCCCATCGACGTCTTACGTGGTGGATCTGCAATCATGGTTGTCATCCGCGTGCCGCCTCGTGAAATTTCCGGCCCGCAAAGTGGAATTATCTTGGGAAGCGCTCCCAAGTCCGCTTGCAGGGTAGGTACTGCGCTCAAGCAGTACCAGAGTACGTATGTGGCTGGGGGAGCTCGAATAGGACTTTCGTACTAGCGTCGCGAAGTCGCTAATGCTCCCGCGAGCGCACCGTCGCGCACCCCTCTACCAACCCGGCGAGGCAGATTCAGTTGCGAGTCTGGGGACGCAACACACTGTAGGATACCGCAATTCCGGGCGGGGTTGGCTTAGTTTTGAGCACCACTTTCGGTCTGCCGGGCTTATGCTCTAGGATGCATCGGGAGGCTTGGATGTTGGTTTAGACCTATCCCGGAGGCCGGCCCCCGTGTTGGACAACTGATGACGGAAGACGCGCCAAAACCCGGCCTTGAGAGCCCCATGGTGGATCTCTCGCGTCCGTTCGATGGGCAGACCCCCTCCCTCGAGTGGTTTTATGCTCAGGCGCAGGCAGGCCGCTGGCGGCTTCCCCAGGCGCGCTTTGCCGCCGCGCTGGAGCGTAGCGCAAAGAAGGCTTTGACACCCGGAGCGGTGACTCCGCGAAAGCTCCACGATTATCTTTCCGCACTCCATCTGGAAGACTTGGCTTTGGCTACCGCCTGTGCTGATGGCGAGGAGGCCGCGTGGGAGCATTTTTTCAATACCTACCGAACCTACTTGCGGGCAGCGGCAGCAGCAATCCTTCGGTGCCCGGCGGGCTCCGCAGAATCCTGCGATCTGGCGGATTCGCTTTTTTCGGAGTTGTACGGTTTGGCCGACGGCAAAGGAGCGGAGCGGTCGCTCTTCCGCTACTTTCACGGACGAAGTTCCCTGAAGACCTGGCTTCGCGCTGTCCTTGCCCAGCGGCACATTGATTCCATCCGTGCCGGCCGACGCTTTGAGGAACTTGCCGAGGACGAAACCGGCGATGGGCCGCAAACGACATTGCTCGGGCCGCCGACCCAACCGGTCGATCCTCACCGGGAACGCTACCTCGCATCCTTCACCCGCGCCCTGCAGACCGCGCTCGATCGCCTCGACCCCCAGGAAAAGGAGCGGCTTCGCCTCTATTACGCCGAGGAAAAAACTCTTGCGGAGATTGGACGTCTGCTCGGCGAGCACGAATCCAGCGTCTCTCGTCATTTGGACCGCGTGCGCCGCGATCTGCGCCAGGCCGTGGAAGAAATTCTTCGCAACGGGATCGGCGCAGCCAACGGTTTCGCGGCTCAACCAGGCCTGAGCGATGCCGAGATTGCCCTCTGTTTTGAATGCAGCGCTGGAGACGTGCCCATCGATCTCGATAAATTGCTGCCGCGCTCAAAATCTCCGGGGCCGGCAGCAGGAAAGCGCACGCCATGACCGCCCCGTGCAAGATTGCCGCGCAATTTCGTTCTAAGGATGGAGAAGCCTATGGCGCCTGACGAACGCGATCGGATGTTTGACAAAGCGCTGGCGCGCCATCTGCGCTCTGCCGCGCCTGCCGGCGAAGCTTCGGATATTTCCAGCCCTTCCGCTTCGCAGAGCAGCGCCTGCCCGGACCCGGAAACGCTGGCGGCGTATCACGAGCGCTCACTCCTCCCCGAGCAATTGAATTCCTTGAAAGAACATATCGTCGGCTGCGCGAATTGCCAGACCGTCCTCGCTCAGTTGGAAATGACGGACCAGATTTCTCTGCAAGCTGCGGAAGAAGAGCAAGTGTTTGCTCATGCCGTAGCCGCGCCGGCAGCGGCCGCTTCCAATCCAGCTTCGGCGAGTTCGCCAGAAGAGCGCGCACGAAAGTCTCGCCGTCTCCTGCGCTTCAGAGGCGCGCGCTGGCCGTGGCTCGCGCCCGCCGGCGCAATCGCCGCAGGACTTCTCGTCTGGATCGCTCTGCACGATAATCAGCCTTTGGCGCCTCCCAGCCTTAGTGAACGCGAAAGCAAAATGGCCAAGAATCAGGCGCCTCCTCCCATTCCTTCTGGTGCAATACGCGAGCCGCAATCTTCCGTACCCGCGAAACCAAGCGTCATTCTCACGCGCCCGCAAGCACCAGCTGGCGAACCAGCATTCGCCGACGGTCGTGAAGCATCCAGTGCCACCAAGCAAATCCAGAAGTTGGGCGGCGCGGCTGGCGCCAGGTCTGCGGATTCCAAGACCGATGAGGAGTTCCGCGCAGAAAAGGACCGCCAGCGCGATACTCTCGCAGATCAGGTGACGGCCGGCCATCGCGCCGATCTCGATGACAAAGTTCTTGCCGAAACATTGCGAAAAAAGGAGGATGCTCGGGCTCAAACCGAGAAGCTTCAGGCGGAAACCGCTGAGGTGCAAAACGCTCAGATCCAAAATCAAAACAACAATTACATCTCGCCAAGAGTCGCTGGCCCCAGTCCTTTGAATCAAGCGCAATCTTCCACTAAGGCAAAATCCACCGGCGCGGCGGCTGCCGCTGCACCTGCACCCGCTCCTCCTCCCCCATCGCCAGCAGAGGTTAGTGGCGCCGTAGCCGGCCATACCGAAACCGGTTCTCTAATCGTCGCCCGTTCGATTTCCAATTCGCGTTTGTTCTCCTCGCCGGGTTCGAATTTTTTCTGGCGCGTCGGCCGCGGCGGCCTCATCGAATTCTCCAAAAATGGCGGCTCTTCCTGGTCGCGCCAAACCAGCGGTGTTCTCGTCGACTTGCTGACCGGGTCCGCTCCTTCCGATCAAGTCTGCTGGATTGTCGGCCAAGTAGGCGCGGTTCTTCGGACGACGGATGGTGGCGCCCATTGGAAAATAATTCCCTCGCCGCTCGCCGAAGATCTCGGGGGAATTCGCGCCACGGACGCGCTCCACGCCACCATCTGGAACGCTCGCGCCACAAAAAGCTTTGAGACTAGCGACGGCGGCCTGACCTGGAAGCCCGTCCCGAATCCGTGATGCAGGGCGTCCAGGCTCTGTCCTCGGAGTGCAAGAAATTCGGCCAGCATCGTTCTAAGAGAGAAGGCAAATCCAGATTGAGGTGAACGTGATGAATATCCCGAGGACACGGCCGACCAAACGGCTTCTCTTGAAAATTTCCGCCGTTGCCGTTCTCGCCGCCGGAGCTGCAATTCTGTATCCAGCCGTCCGCGGCAACAAAGTCTATGCGGCCCAGGAAAAGGATTCCGCGCGCGCAAACGCCGCCGACCAATCCACCAGCCTCAACGATCAGACCGACCTGAACGTCACCGTCTATAACTCCAACATCGCTCTCATCCGCGATGTCCGCAATCTCGCGCTTCCCAGTGGCGCCTTCCGCCTGAAATTCATGGATATCGCCGCCACCGTCAATCCCGCCACCGTGCATTTCCGTTCCCTGAACGAGCCGGAAAAACTGGGCGTCATCGAGCAGAACTACGAATACGACCTGCTCGAGCCCGCCAAGCTGCTCCACAAATACGTCGGCAAAGAAGTCACACTGGTGCGTACCTACCAGGACAGTGGCACGACCAAGCGCGAAGAGATCAAAGCCACTCTGCTTTCCGACAACAACGGCCCGGTTTGGAAAATTGGCAACGACATCGTCACCGGAATGTTTGCCGAGAGTTATCGCTTTCCCGAAGTCCCGGCCAACCTCTACGAGCGTCCCACGCTGCTAATGTCCCTGGAAAATTCCGGCGCGAGGAAACAGCAGATCGAAGCTTCTTACCTCGCGAATAATTTGTCCTGGAACGCCGACTACGTTCTCACTGTCGCGCGTGACGACAAGAACGCCGACCTTGACGGCTGGGTCACCGTCGTCAACAACAGCGGCACCGCCTTCCGCAACGCCCGCCTCCAGCTTGTGGCCGGAGAACTGAACCGCGTGGCGAATGACACTGGGCGGTTGAGGATGGAGATGAATGCACCAATGCCCATGGCGGCCAAGGCTCAGCAGTTTCAACAGGAAGCCTTCAGCGAGTACCATCTCTATTCGCTCGGCCGCAAGACTTCCGTCGAAGACAAAGAAACCAAGCAAATCAGCTTGCTTCAGGGGTCCGGCGTTCCCGTCGAGAAAATCTTCATGGTCAACGGGCAAAACTACTACTACCGCAACCAACAGACTCCGGGTGCGCCTCTGAAAGATCCCGTCATGGTCTACTACAAATTCAAAAATGAGGAAAAAGCCGGACTCGGCATCCCGCTTCCGGCAGGCAACGTCCGCGTCTATCAGAAAGATTCAAAGGGCGGCATTCTTTTTGCCGGCGAGGACCGCATCGACCACACCGCGAAAGACGAGTTCGTGAACATCCACATCGGCAACGCCTTCGATGTCGTCGCCGAACACAAGCAGATTGACTACAAGCGCATCGACACCCACACCTGGGAAATGGAATTTGAAGTTACACTGCGCAACCACAAAGATGGCCCCGTCACCGTGCAGGTGAATGAACCCATCGGTGGTTCTTGGGAGATGGTCACTTCCACCTACAAGTACACCAAGACCGCGGCCTTTGCCGCCCAATTCATCGTCCCGGTCGCCAAGGACGGCACATCCGTCCTGAGGTACCGCATCCGCGCCACTTGGTAACCTGTCGCGGCCGGCGAGCGGTTGTTCTCCCTGGACCGCCCGTCTGGTTAGCCAATCTCCGCCACGAAGATCATTTCCGGCGAGTCATCCAGAATCGGCGTCCGATCAAAGTTTCCATACTGCGCCACTACTTGGAACCCGCATCGCGCCAGCAGGTGCTCCACTTCGTAGCGAAAGAAATACCGCAGAGGCCAGGCAAACACCATGCGCTCCTGCCGCCCGCCCGGATGCACGACGGAAAAGATCATCTCCACGTCGTTGATCTGCTCCGCACGATGAAACGCGGCAACCCGTTCCGTGATCTTCACCCGCCGCCCGTCGGCGGTGTTGTATTCCGTCACCAGCATCTCGCGCATGTGCACGGGATCGTGCATGCGCTCGGCATCCGTCTGGAACACGTCCAGGACCAGCCGCCCGCCCGGGGCAAGATGCTTGCTCACGCACTCCAGGCAGTCCGTCTGCTGCTTTACTTCCAGAAGGTGCTGCAACGGGCGGAAGGGAATGATGATCAGCCGGAACTTTTCGCCCAGGTCAAACCGCGCCATGTCTCCCTGAACGAGGTGAATGCGCTCGCGCTCTTCCGTAAAAAGCGCCGCACGTTTTTTCACCGCGCGCTCCAGCATGCGTTCGGAGAGATCGAGCCCGATCACGCGCTTTCCCGCTTGCGCCAGCGCCATGGTGACGCGCCCCGTGCCGCAGCCCAGCTCCAGCACCGGATCGCCGAAGTCCCGCGCCGCGTCGCGGTAAAACGCCACGTCCTGCAGCCGCCCCTTCACCACGGGCGACTCGTCGTAATAATCCGCAATAAACGAATCGTATAGCGCTGACGTCATCGGAATTCACAGCGAGCGCCGCGTCCTCCACCAGTCACGGGTCACCAGTCACCAACTATCGCGTCCGCCTCAATCTCCACCAGCATTTCCGGAGCAATCAGCTTGCTCACTTCCACCATGCTCGTAGCCGGCCGGATCTCCCCGAAAAATTCTCCGTGCGCGCGGCCGACTTTCTCCCACTCAGCGATATTGGTCACGTAAATTCGCGTCCGTACGACGTCTTTCAAGCTCGCGCCGGCCTTGCCGAGCGCTGCCTCGATGTTCTTGATAGTTTGAATGGTCTGCGCGCGTAAATCGCCCACGCCCATGATCTTTCCATCCGGCCCCGTCGCCGTCGTACCCGACACCGTAATGACGTTTCCGATCCTCACCGCGCGCGAGTAACCCACAATCGGCTCCCACGGTGCTCCGCTCGAAATATTCTGCCTCGACATGCTGGTCCCCCCGTTCTACGAAATCCTGGAAAGGATAATCTACTCTCTTCTTCTTTGAACGTAACAAAATGGATGGTGCTCAGTAGGGGAACTCTTCGGGAAGATGTTAAACTGAATTCAGTTCGGCGGGGAAATCGAGAATACAGATGAAGTGCAACAACATTCTGGAAGCCGTTGGTCACACGCCGCTGGTGCGCCTGAACCGCATCAATAAGGGCTTGAAGCCGCAGATTTACGTCAAAGCGGAATTCACCAATCCGGGCGGCTCGGTAAAAGACCGCATCGGCATCAGCATGATCGATGAAGCCGAGAAAAAGGGCCTGCTCAAGCCCGGCGGCACCATCATTGAAGGCACTTCCGGCAACACTGGCATGGGCCTGGCGCTGGTCGCGGCTGTGCGCGGCTACAAATGCGTTTTTACCACCACCGACAAGCAGTCCAAGGAAAAAGTGGATTTGCTCAAAGCGCTTGGGGCCGAAGTAATCGTTTGTCCCACCGCTGTCGAGCCCGAAGATCCGCGCAGCTATTATTCGGTGGCGAAAAAACTCGCGCGCGAAATTCCCAATTCTTACTATCCGAACCAGTACGACAATCCGATGAACCCCGAAGCGCACTACCGCACCACAGGTCCGGAAATTTGGGAGGACAGCGAGGGCCAGGTCACGCACTTCGTTTGCGGCGTCGGCACGGGCGGAACCATCAGCGGCGTGGGAAAATTCCTGAAAGAAAAAAATCCCAACGTAAAAATTGTCGGTGTCGATCCCTACGGTTCGCTGTACTACGATTTCGTGAAAACCGGGCAAACCATAAAAGCCAAAACGTATGTTGTCGAAGGCATCGGCGAGGATTTCTTTCCCACAACTATGAATTTGAAAATTCTCGACGATATGATTCAGGTGAACGACGAAGAATGTTTTGTCGTGGCGCGCCGTTTGGCGAAAATGGAAGGGCTATTCACCGGCGGCTCCGGAGGCGGTTGTATTTCCGGGACGTTGCGCCTTGCCAAGGATCTGGGGCCGCATGATTTTGTCGTCGCGTTGCTGCCGGACACCGGAACGCGCTACCTCAGCAAGGTTTACAACGATTTATGGATGCACGAACGCGGCTACGTCGACGCGGCTACCGCCATCACTGCGATGCAAGTCGTCAACGCCAAGCACGCCAGCGGCAAAGTTCGTGAACTGGTCATTGCGCGGCCGCACCAAACCGTTTTTCACGCGCTGAAGACCATGCAAGAGCAGGACATTTCGCAGATTCCCGTCTTCGAGGAAAACATTCCCATCGGCACGATCTACGAAGACCAAATCCTGAATCTCGCGCTGCAAGGCAAGGATCTGCGCAAGCTCGTCGTTCGCGAAATGATGAGCAAGCCTCTGCCGCAGGTGCCAAAGAATGCACCTGTCGAGCGCATCACGCAGATTCTCAGCCACGAAAATCCCGCAGTCTTTGTGGAAATGGGCGACTCTCGTTTTGAAATCCTGACGAAATACGACCTCATGAGCACCGTTGCCAGCCTCATGGAACAGAAACGCTAAGGAGATCCCTTGGGAGGATATTTTCCAGGTCCTTTAGGCTTCGCGTCATTTGTTGCTGTCAAGTTCGGGGGGTACGCACTTGCTGGTATCGCCCTGAAGAAACTGCAACCGACCGTCACTGCCAGCATCGTAAAAATCGCGGTCACCAGGACTGGACTAGGCATTCTCCTGGGCCCTCCAATGACCCTTTTAGGAGCTTTTGTAATTGGACTTTTGTTTTCCGGCGCCAAGTCAAACATGTCTTCTTACGTGGGTTATATGGTCCTTTTTATAGTGCGAGTCTTAGTTTGGAGCTTAGTTGTTTTTATATTTACAAAGCGGTCCGACATATCACGAACGAACTTATGGGCATATGCCGCTGTAGGAGCCGTGTGGTCATGTCTACTGGATTGGCCGGGATTCAAATTGGCGATGATTGCGCCAGGACAAATCCCTGTTTGCTAATCATCCCTTCCGATGTGAATCTATATAACAAGAATGAAAATTCATGACTTTAATGAGCGGCTGAAAGACTCGATACTCATCGCGGATGGCGCGATGGGCTCGATGCTGCACGAGGCTGTTGGCACGCAACGCTGCTTCGATGAGCTGAACTCGACCGAGCCGGAAGCGGTCTTTCGCGTGCACCAGGCCTATATCGAAGCGGGCGCGCAAATCATCGAGACGAACACTTTTGGCGCGAATCGCTTCAAGCTGGCCCCGCTCGGGCTCGCCGAGGAAGTGCAGCGCCTCAACAGCCGCGGGGTGAAAATTGCCCGCGAAGCTCGCGAATCGGCTTCGCGTGAAGTCTTGATTGCAGGCTCCATCGGCCCGCTGGGACTCGGCGTGCAGTCGCGGCATCCCGAGCCGGAAGAGATCCAGGACATTTTTCACGAACAGGCTCTCGCGCTGGAAGAGCGCGGCGTGGATTTCTACATTCTCGAAACGTTTTCGTATATTGAAGAATTATTGCTGGCCATTGACGCCATCCGCTCTTTTTCCGGATTGCCAATCGTGGCGCAACTCACGTATGCGGAAGAAGGCACTACCTACGGCGACGTCCGCCCCACCAATGCAGCCGCGCAATTGAAAGGCAAGAACGTACAGGTGATCGGTGCGAATTGCACGCTGGGCCCGCAGGCCCTTTTGCCCATCCTCGCGGAGCTTGCCGCGGTCGATAATATTCGTGTCAGCGGCATGCCCAACGCCGGTTTTCCCAAGCGCGAAGGCGACCGCATCGTTTATCCAAAATCTTCTCCGGAATACTTTGCGCTTTTCGCGCGCGAAGCGGCCGCGCTCGGCGTGCGCCTTCTTGGCGGCTGTTGCGGCACGACGCCCGCTCATATTCGCGCGATGGCGGAGGCCGTGAAGTCGCTACGACCTGCAAAAACGCATCACGGTACAACTTCGGCCGAAGTGGTCTCGAAACCCGTGGCCGTTGCGGAACGCGATCCGGAAAGCAAGTTCTGGAAAAATCTTCAGGCCAAGAAATTTACGGTTTGCGTGGAAATCGATCCCCCCAAAGGCCTTTCGCTCGAGCGCATCTACGAGCAGGTCGATAAAGTAATGGCCTCGAAAAAAGTGGACGCTATCGACATCAATAGCGGCGCGATGGCGCGCGTCGGCATGGATGCTCTGGTCGTGGCCGGAGCGCTGGAAGCCCGCGGTGTCGAAACTGTTCCGCATCTCACCACGCGTGATCAAAACATCATCGGTTTGCAAGCAGCGTTACTAGGTGCGTGGACCGTTGGCGGCGTGCGCAACGTTCTCGCCATCACCGGTGATCCTCCGTCCGTCGGTGATTACCCGGAAACCAGCGGCGTCTATGAAGTCGATTCCGTCGGCCTCGTCAAAGTTCTGCACCGGCTCAATCAGGGAACCGACTGGGCGGGGAAAACTCTTGGCGGCGCGACGAATTTCACGATTGGCGTGGCGCTCAATCCGGTCGCCGACGATCTCGACAACGAAATCGAGCGCTTCCACGCCAAGGTCGAAGCTGGCGCGCACTTTGCCATGACCCAGCCGCTCTTCGACCCCCAACACTGGCATGCCTTCCTGAAAAAACTCGGCGGCAAGCCAGCGATCCCCATCATGATCGGCGTCTGGCCGCTGAATAGTTACAAGCAAGCCCTGCGCCTGAACAACGAAGTTCCCGGAATTGTGATCCCGGAGCCGCTGCTGAAATCGATGGAAGCCGCCGGTGCCGCCGCCCGCGAACGCGGCTTCGAAGTCGCCCGCGACATGCTCGCCTGGGCCCGCACAGAGCTGGCCGGCGCGTACTTGATTCCGCCCTTCAAGCGCTACGAAGAAATCCTCGA
>Ga0137403_10002254_pt1 | contig 23709 bp, 28 predicted proteins | sample CZOMad2_1_16fung_FD_122057 | JGI IMG/M metagenome (GOLD analysis project Ga0137403, IMG submission 122057) | Vadose zone soil fungal communities from Angelo Coast Range Reserve, California, USA - CZOMad2_1_16fungal (Hybrid Assembly) | ecosystem: Environmental > Terrestrial > Soil > Vadose zone...
ACCATTCAAGTCGCCGATATTTATGGCTTGCCAGTCAGTACCACCCACGTGCTTTCCTCCGGCATCGCCGGGACAATGGCGGCTAACCGGTCTGGCCTACAAATGGCGACACTCAGAAATATTCTTTTGGCTTGGGTTCTCACGATCCCGGTTTGTGTCTTTCTCGGCGCTGCAACTTTCGCGGCCGGACTTTTCGTTGTGTTCAATATATTCCATTGGAGCTGAGTAGGAGACGTTGGTTCCGTCTCCGCCAATTTACCGATCAACCGACACCGAATCTATTCACTCGACTTGCCCGCAAAATGTTCCAGAAGGACCTCACTTTCTATCCGTAAAACAGCTCGCAATTCTTCGCTGATCCCTTTCGAACGGGATTCCTCAAGCCAGTCGGTGACCCGACCGGGGTCCCAGGTCGGATGGCTTGCAATCCTCTGGCTATTGGCAGCTGCCCGCCGATAGATTTCGGGTGAAGCTGGATGCACGCCTGCTCGAAAAAACCAATAGCGGGCATTGTCAAAATCATCTTCGATCCGATGGATCATTCCATGGAGGTAAACGCCATTGGCCGAGGATGACTCCTGGGCAATTCGATGGGCCGCTTCGATATCGCCCGCCGCCAATAGAAGCAAGCTCCGAGCGTAGGGTACCTGGGAAACAGGAAACCCGCTGAGACGAGCAAAATCGGCTGAACGAAGGAATTCTATCAGCTTGTCGTCCCGGGGAGGCTCCGTAATGGACGTCCTCGGAAGGTTGAGCGCCAGGTCCTCTGCAGCGCCCCGCCGCGGCGACTCGCCCCCGAGCCGCCCCGATTTGACAAGCCCCGGTTTGGGCGCTACATGAACCCTGCCCGCAAGTAGTCCCCGGGCCCGTCAATCCCGATGGGCGGGGAGGGGCGTCCTGCGTACCCGGTCCAGTCACGAGGGAGGCATTGCAATGTCGCAACTCGTCGCGCTGTCGGTGAGCATCGGTCTGCTGGGTGGAATCGCCACGATTCTCTATCTCAAGCTGGGTCTGCTCATCTGGGCTGGATTCATCGCCTGGGCCTGCTTCTTCCACTCCGGCGGCGGCACCAGCGGCCTCAGGACCACGATCGTGGGCAACGCGTTCGGGGCGGTCTGCGCCTGGGTCGCCGCGCTCATCATCCTCTCGGTTCCCCTCGGCGAGAAGCTGTCCCTGCCGGTCTGGGCCGGGATCGTGGTCGGCATCACGGTGCTGGTGCTCTGTCTCGCCGCCCACATGAAGGCCTTCGCGAGCATTCCCGCCAGCGTGTACGGCTACGCCTCCGTGTTTGCCTTTCTCCTCCAGACCGCCGATGCGATGACGAAGGAGAAGCTCATGTCGGCCACTTTGGCGAACGCGCTGATCCTCGTCTTTATTTCGATGGCGATCGGCGCGCTGTTCGGGCTCGCGTCCGGCAAGATGGGCGGCGCGCTCGCGGCAAAGACGTGATGGGCTCGCCGGCTGGCCGTTAAACAGAAGGCCCCGCTCGCGCGGGGCCTTCTGTCACAAGCCCACCCAGCGCCAGACCACGAGCAGCGATAGACTCGCCACGGCGATCCAAAGGAGCAGGCCCTGTACCAGCGGCCGAGTGCCGACCGAGCGCAGAGTCGCCCGGGTGAGGCCGGCGCCGATCAGAAAGAGCGTGAGGACGAGCATCCAGCGCGCCAGACGTACTGCGCCGTCGAGCGCCGGCGCCGCCGTCGCCGGAAGAATCGAACGGGAGACCGCAGCGAGCACGAAGAGCCCAATGAACCAGGGGATCGGGAGGCGCGAGCTGCCCGACTGCAGCGGATCACGCCGGCGCGCCACCGCGGCTGCTACCAGCGTCATCGGGAGGATCCACAGCGCGCGGGCGAGCTTGAGCACCGTGGCCTGCTCCAGCGCCACCGGGCCGTAGCCGGCTGCCGCACCCACGACCGAGCTGGTATCGTGGATCGCGACCGCCGCCCAGATGGCGAACTGGTGCTGCGAGAGGTGCAGCCAGTGACCGATGGCGGGAAATAGATAGAGCGCGACGGCGTTGAGCACGAAGACCGTCGCGAGCGACACCCCCATGGCTTCTGCCCGGGCGCCGATCGCCGGCCCGACGGCCGCAATCGCGCTGCCGCCGCAGATGCTGGTGCCGGCGGTGATCAGGACCGAGGTCTGCCCCTCGACCTTAAGCCAGCGGCCGAGCAGCAGGCCGAGGATGATGGCGGTGGCAACCCCGGCGACGGTGTAGCCCACGCCTGAGCGCCCCGCGGCGATGACCGCGGTCAGCGGCATGCCGAAGCCCAGTCCGACCACCGCGGCCTGGAGCAGCCACTGACCGGCCGAGGCGCTGAGCTTGGGCGCCGGGTTCCCGATGGTGAGCGCGAGCACGGCGCCGGCGGCCAGGGCGGTTGCCGGGGTGACTGCCGGTGTTGATATGGCGAGCATGCGGGCTCCATGATAGTCCCCGGCGAGGCATTACACCAACAGCAGCCTGGACTGGCTCAAGCCGTTGCGGAGGCAGGGGCGGGTGGTAGCTTGAGCCGAAGCCGGTAGCGTCACCGTTGGAGCGTTTACGGAAGGGTCAGGTCGGCACTCTCCCTGCGACAAATGGTCGAACCCGGTATCTCCCGTTACCGTTCCTCCCTCCGAAACGCGAAGCGCCACAGCATGAGGGAAAGTCAATGACTCGTGATCGACCTCGCCGCAAGCGCTCGCTGCCCAAGGCACCGACCGGGATCACCGGGCTGGACGAGATCACCGGCGGAGGCTTGCCGCGCAAGCGAGCTACTCTCGTGTGCGGTGGCCCGGGTTCCGGCAAGACGCTTCTGGCAACCCAGTTTCTCGCGCACGGAGCGCTGGAACACGGCGAGCCGGGCGTCTTCATGTCGTTCGAGGAGCGGCCCGAGGAGCTGGCCGAGAATTCCCGGTCAATCGGTGTCGACCTGGAGGACCTGCGCGCCCGCAAACTTCTCCTGCTGGACTACGTGCACATCGACCGCAGCGAGATCGTGGAGAGCGGCGGGTACGATCTCGACGGCCTGTTCATCCGGTTGGGCCACGCGATAAAGACGATTGGCGCAAAGCGGGTCGTCCTGGACACCATCGAGATGCTGTTCTCCGGATTATCCGACGCGTTCGCCTTGCGGGCCGAGCTGCAGCGGCTCTTCCAGTGGTTGAAGGCGAGGGGGGTCACGACCATCGTGACTGGCGAGCGGGCGGGCACCGGCCTGACCCGCCACGGGCTCGAAGAGTACCTCACGGACTGCGTGATCCTGCTCGATCAGCGAGTGACCGAGAAGCAGGCCACCCGGCGGTTGCGGGTCCTCAAGTACCGTGGCTCAGCCCATGGCAACAACGAGTTTCCGTTCCTGATCGACGATCACGGGCTTTCCGTGGTGCCGATCACTTCGCTGGGGCTCGACTACCCGGCGTCCACCGAGCACGTCTCGACCGGGGTCGCGGGGTTGGACGAGATGCTCGGGAACAAAGGATACTTTCGTGGCGATAGCGTCCTCGTGTCGGGGACCGCGGGGACGGGCAAGTCCAGCCTGACCGCGCATTTTGCGGACGCGGCATGCCGGCGGGGAGAGCGCTGCCTCTATTTCGCGTTCGAGGAGTCGATGAACCAGATCACCCGGAACATGCGGTCCATCGGCGTCGACCTCGAGCCTTGGGTGCGCCGAGGTCTGCTGCGGATCCACGCGCAGCGGCCGACGGCCCATGGCCTGGAAACGCACTTGGTGGCGATGCACGGGCATATCGACCAGTGGCAGCCCAATGTCGTTGTGGTGGACCCGGTCACCAGCCTGGTCGCCGTCGGCAGCGAGCTCGAAGTGAAGCTAATGCTCGCGAGGCTCATCGATGTCATGAAGTCCCGCCAGATCACGGTGGTCTTCACCTCGCTGACGGACACCGGCGGGCCGCCCGAGCGGACCGACGTCGGCGTTTCGTCGTTGATGGATGTCTGGATGCTGCTGGAAAACCTGGAGGCTCGGGGGGAGCGGACCCGGGGCATTCAGATCGTCAAGGCCCGGGGGGCAGCGCACTCGAGTCAGGCCCGGGAGTTCGCTTTGACCGACCGCGGCTTGGCGCTCCAATGACCCGGCGAATCGCCCGATCCTATCGCCTCCGACTCTACGTGGCCGGCCAGACGCCGAAATCCATCACGGCGATCGCCAATCTCAAACGCCTGTGTGAGCGCGAGCTCGCCGGCCGATATCGGATTGAAGTGATCGACCTGCTGGAGCATCCGCATCTGGCGCGCCGGGACGAAATCCTCGCGGTTCCCACGCTGGTGCGAAGGCTGCCGCCGCCGATCCGCAAGGTGATCGGCGATCTCTCGAACCAGGAGCGGGTCCTGATCGGACTGGGGCTCCAGCCGGCCGATGACGAGGCGTAAGAAGAGGGCAGCCGCGCGCCCCCGTCGGACCACGCTCGAGGAGCTCCGGACCCGGCTTCTGGTCGCCGAGGACACGCTGCGCGCCATCCGGGCCGGGGAGGTGGACGCCCTGGTGGTCGGGAAGGCCAAGGGCGAGCGCGTCGTCACCTTGGCAGGCGCGGAGCTGCCCTACAAGGTCATGTTCGACCGGATGTACGAGGGTGCCGTGACCCTCGACCCGGATTGCGTGATTGCCTATGGCAACCGGCGGTTCGCCGACATCGTGCGGACGCCGCTCCCGCGCGTCGTCGGCGTGCCCCTGACTCGGTTCGTGTCGACCGCCGATCGGGCGGCGCTCGACGCCTTGTGCCGTGAAGCAGTCAGGCGCAGCACGCGGGGGGAGCTCAGCTTCCGTGCCGGAGACGGATCCCGGGTGGCGGTATCGGTTTCGCTGGCGCCGTTGCGGCTGAAGCGGAGCACCAACCCCATCGGCCTGATCGGCCTGATCGCGGACATGACCGAGCGCAACCGAGCGGCGGAGCTGCTGCGGGAGAGTGAGGAGCGGTTCCGCCTGATGCTGGAGAACGTACGAGACTACGCGATCTTCATGCTGGATCCCGGAGGCCACATCGTGAGCTGGAACCGCGGCGCGCAACGCCTCAAAGGCTACCGCGCCGACGAGATCCTGGGCCAGCACTTCTCCCGCTTCTACCCCGCAGAGGACATCGAGCGGGCCAAGCCGGCGCACGAGCTCGTGATCGCCGCCGCCGAGGGTCGGTTGGAAGACGAGGGCTGGCGGGTGCGCAAGAACGGGGCACGGTTCTGGGCCAACGTCGTGATCACGGCGCTGCGCGATCAGACCGGTACCTTGCGCGGCTTTGCCAAGGTGACCCGCGACGTCACCGAGCGGAAGCGAGCCGAAGAGCTCCGCGCCCGGCTGACCCGGCAGTTGATGGTTGCTCAGGACGCGGAGCGGCGGCGGATCGCCCGGGAGCTCCACGATGAGACCGGCCAAGCACTGACCGGCCTCCTCGTGGGCCTGCGGACCATCGAGCGCTCTCAGACGATCGAGGAGGCGGTCGAGATGGCCCAGCAGCTCCGCGGGGTTGCCGCGCAGAGCCTGGTCGACGTCAGGCGCCTCGCGCGAGGCCTCCACCCGAGCATTCTCGACGATCTGGGCCTCTCCGCGGCGGTCACTCGCTATGTCGAAGAGTTTGCCCAACTGCACCGGATCGTCGTGAGCCTGGAGGTCGGGCTCGACTCGGACCGTTTGCCACTACTGGTGCAGACCACCGTGTACCGCGTACTCCAGGAAGCACTGACCAACGTGGCAAAACACGCCGGTGGCCGGAACGCCAGCGTTCGGCTCGCGCGCGAGAAGGCGACGGTCGAGCTGCGGGTGCAGGACGACGGCACCGGTATCAAGCGGCGGAAGGGCCCCCGCCGCGCCGGCCTGAGCCATCGGCAAGGCCTCGGCCTCGAGGGAATGCGGGAGCGCGTGGCGCTGCTCGGCGGCTCGGTTCGGGTCGAATCGGAGCCGGGTGCGGGGACCACGGTCACTGCCCGCATTCCGGTGGAAAGCGGGGCGCTGGGATGATCCGGGTTCTCATTGCCGACGACCACGCCGTGGTGCGGGCCGGTCTGCGCATGCTCATCGGTGCCCAGCCCGACATGGAGGTGGTCGGTGAGGCCGCGGACGGGCCTGAGGCGGTGCAGAAGGCTCGGACGGCCAAACCCGAGGTCGTGGTCCTGGACCTCTCCATGCCTGGTCCCCGCGGCACCCAAACCATCGAGCGACTGGTGCGGCTCGAGCCGAGCCCCCGCGTCCTCATCCTCACCATGCACGACGATCCGGCCTACTTCCGGTCGGCGTTCCTGGCCGGTGCCACCGGCTACGTGGTCAAGAGCGCCGCGGATGTCGAGGTGCTGACCGCTATCCGTGCCGTCCACCGGGGCCGCACCTTCGCGGATCTGACGGGTCCCCGGAGCCCGGCCCGGGGACAGTCCGCCACCTCCGCCACCCAGGCCCGGCCGGCCGCCGTCCTGCGCAAGCTGCTGAGCCGGCGGGAAGCCGAGGTGCTGCGGCTCGTGGCGCAGGGGCACACCCATCAGGAGATCGCCGACCAGCTGACCCTGAGCATCAAGACGGTGGAGACCTACCGCAAACGCCTGCACGAAAAGCTCGAACTGAAAAGCCGGGCGCAGCTGTTCCGCTTTGCCTTCGAATCCGGCTTGCTCGACCGCGACCCCGTCCTGCCAAGCGACGAGTAACACCGCGCGGGGCAGGCGTCAGGAATTCGCCCGACGCCGCTCCTGCTTCGCATCATTTTCCCGATATCTGCGATCTGTCGCCCGCCCTAGCTTGCGCCCAACGACTGAGGTCCAACCCCAGTTGAGGGCCTGGTCCGAACGGAAGCGAACCGACAATCGGAGGATCGTATGGCACGGATATGGGAGCTCATGGCGGCCCCGATTCTTGTCGCCGCGCCGGTCGCTGCCCAGCGGCCGGGCAGCATCGAGCTCGATGGCTTCGGCACCTGGACCCGGTTCGACGAGAGCCTGCAGTTCAAAAACCGGTTCGGGGCCGGCGGGCTGCTGGGCATCTTTTTCGTCAGGAACGTCGCGGTCGAGGGGGACGTCTCGTACACCCGAACCCACTTCAAGAGCGGGCTCCCGGGGGACTTCAGCTACATACCGATCCGAGCCCGCCTTGCTGCTCACGTGCCGTTGGGCTCCAGCTACTCGAGGCTGATCTTCGGTGCCGGCTATGTGGCCGCGCGGTATCGCGAGGACTTGCAGGTAACCGATCACGGCTTCACCGGCCTGGTGGGTCTCAACCTGGGCCTGAGCCGTCACCTCGGACTCCGCGCCGACGGCATCATCGACTACATGCCCAGCCCGTTCAACGAGAGCCCGACGGAGGGCTCGAATGTGCACTACACCGTGCGTGCGGGCGTGAGCATCCTGCTGGGCTCCTACCCTCCCAACCAGGACAGCATCCGAGCCGACAGCATCCAGCGTGCGGAGCAGGCCCGTGCGGAGCGGCTCCGCCAGGCGGAGCGGGCGCGGACCGACAGCATCCAGCGGGCTGCCCAAACACGAACCGACAGCCTCCAGCGCGCCGAGCGGGCGCGGGCCGACAGCATCGGGCGGATCGCCGTGGCGGACAGCGTCCAGGCCGCCCAGCGGGCTCACGATGACAGCCTGCGGCTGGCCCAGCGGGCCGGACAGGTCGACAGCGTGCAGATGCAGCTGATGCTGGAACGAAAGAAGACTCTGGTGCTGCAGGGGGTCACGTTCGAGTTCAATAAGTCCCGCCTCACCATCGATGCGACTAAGGTGCTGAACTTCGTGGCCCAGTCCCTCACGGCACATCCGGAGGCCCGCATCGAAGTTGGCGGGCACACCGACAACGTCGGCTCGGCGGGATACAATCAACGCCTCTCGCTGGCCCGGGCTCGAGCGGTCCGCGCCTATCTGACCCAGCACGGCGTCGCGGCGGAGCAGCTCACCGCGGTTGGGCACGGTGAGTCGGAGCCAGTCGCGTCCAACTCTACCGAGGAGGGGCGGGCCCAGAACCGCCGGGTGGAGCTTCGGCGCATCGACTGAGCCTCGTCTCGTGGCTTTAGCGGCCCAGGAATTCTCCCACCGGGGCGAGGCGATCGAGATGGTCACAGAAAATCTTGACCGTCGCCAGCAGGGGCACGGCGAGGAAGGCGCCCAGCACACCCCAGAGCCACCAGCAGAGCAGCACCGCGAGGAAGATGGCCACGGGATTGAGGGCGAGACGGCGGCCATGCAACAAGGGGCTCAGGACATTGGCCTGGAGAGAGTTGACGGCCAGATAGGCCCCGGGAACCAGAAGTGCGTGGCCCAGATGATCGAACGTTGCGAGCCCGGCGAGCGACAGGAGGGCGACCATCACCGTGGCACCTACATAGGGAACGAACTCGGCCAGCCCGGCCAGCGCCCCCCACAGCAATGGGCTCGGCAGCCCGACGAGGGCCAGAACGCCGGCGACGGCGAGGGCGACCGCCAGGTTGATGAGCATGAGCGTCACCAGGTAGGTCGAAATGGCGGTTTCCATCTCTCTGGCGATCGCCACTGCCGTCTTCTTGTCGCTCAGCTGAGGCAGCAACTTGATGAGCTTCTGCAGGAAGAGGTCGCCCGAGGCGAGTAGAAAGTAGAGGAGAATCAGGACCTCGAGCGCGCTAGTAATGAACGCCTGCGCGCCGCCCAGCAGCTTCGCGGTGAGCGGCGGGCCCTTGACCGCCACCTCGCGCGTGGCCGTGTCGTTCGGCTCGCCGGTGACTTGCTGGACCTGGTGAGCTGTCCGGTTGAGCCCCTCCAGGGGCCGCCGCACGGCGCGCAATCGATCGGTGGCCTGGCGCAGGCTGGCCGGCGCGCTCGCCAGCCATTCCCGCGCCGGGTCGGCGAGTTGGTAGGTGGCGGCCGCTACTGATCCCAGCGAGCCCAGAACCACGATCGCGGCTCCAGCCGCCTCCGGTATGCCCACCCGCCGGAGCGCGCGTACCAGGGGCTTGAGCAGAAAATCAAGCAGGACAGCCAGAACGATCGGGACGACCAGCGCGCGCGCGAAGTACAGGGTGTAGAGCACACCGAGGAACAGCAGGCCGGAGAGCGCTGCGGACCGCCGCCGCCGGCCCACCGGAGCCGCGACGACCGTCTCGACGCTTGGCTCCGGGGGACTGGCTGCTGCGGTATCTGCCATTCAGAGGGCCTGCTCCATCCCCCTGGTCTGCTCCTTGAGCGCCTCCTTGGTCGCTTCGCTCACGCGGCCGGCCGATTCTGTCGCCTGCTCGGTCACTTCCCTGGCGGCCTCCCCGGCAACTTCCTTGACGCGCCCCACCGTCTCCTCGGCCCGTTCAACCAACTGATCCCGGGCGGAGCCCATCAGCTCATCCTCCCGGCGAGTGCCGGGAAAGAGCAGTCCCACCGCGAGCCCGAGCACCACGGCGCCGGCGGGAATCGCGAGCGGGTTCTCATCGATCAGCCGCTCGAGACGGGCCCCGACCCGGTCGGTCTGCTCCCGGGCCCTGCTGCCGAGCTGCTCCATCCGCTCTTTTGCCTCGCTGCCCAGCTCACTCATGCGCTCCTGGGCGCGTTCGGCGGCAACGCCCACCGTTGCTCCGGATCGCGTGCCGAGCCCGCGACGGCGCTCGCGGTAGGCTGAAATGCGGCGCTCCGGACCGCGGTAGCCGTATCGGGCGAGCCCCCGCTTCGAGCGTTGCTGCGCGACCAGCCAGGTGACTCCAAGCCCGATCGCCGCGACCGGGATGGGGTTCTCCCGAATGACGTTCGCCAGGCGCGATCCGGTCTGACGCGCCTGCTGCTCCACACTCTCGACCGCACTCTGCGCCAGATTGCCGGGGCGCAGCTTTTCACTGATCGTGTCGATCCCTTCGCTCATCCTCGCCCGGGTCTGCTCGATGTCTCGCTCGATCTCCGCGGAGCTTCTGCTCCCGCTCGTCTCTCGTTCGGTGCCGGCGTTCGCCGCGGCGCCCGGCTCGAAATCCTCTCCGGCACCCGTCCGCTCATAGTCATTCATGGCTGCTCCTTGGCCCACTGGATGTCATCTTCGATGGTTTTCACTGTCCGCTGGGGAGAGGGGTCGATCCGCTTGAGGTTCCGCAGGGCACCCCGCACCATCACCAAGCCCGTGATCCCGAGCACCGCACCCACCAGCAGCGCCGCCAGCCACGCTGGGAGACCGACGACCTGGGTCAGCACCAGAATGATGCCGGCGACAAAGGCGAGGGCACCCGCCCAGCTGACGAGCCCGCCAGTTGCGAGGGAAGCCACGTTGCCCGCCGCGCGGGAAATCTTCTCGTTGATTTCAGTCTTTGCGAGCTGCAGCTCCTGCCGCACCAGGAGGGTCGTGTCCTGACTGAGCTGGCCCAGCAGCTCGCCAAAGGTGCGCTCGTCTCTAAGCTCCGGCATAGGGATCTCCCTGCCGCACGCGCTTCGAGCTCTTCAGAAATCGGGCGGCGACCAAGCCAAGGGCCAGCGCCCCACCGAGCACCAGCGTAGGCCGGCGCCGAGCGAGACGCTCGAGGTCCTGCCGCGCTGCACGGACGTCCGCCTGCCGGAGGTAGTTGGCCGCCTGATCCGCCTGGCGGGCCACGGCTTCGGTGAGGCCGGCGACGGTGGTCCGATCTTCCTGGCGGAGCTGCTCCGTGGTGCGCTGGAACGCACTTGCGAGGCCTCCGAGCTGGTCGGCGAGTTGCCCCTTGCTTTCCCCCAGGCTCGAGCCGGCCCGATCCCTGGCCTGTTTGAGCGCCTGCCTGGTCTGCCCGACTACCTCCTGCTTCAGCTCGCGCATCTGCGATCCGGATTCTTTGCCTGGCGTTGTCATGCTTGAATGTTCCCCTTCTCCGCGTTAGGGCTTTGCGGTTACCGTTGGTCCATGGTCCGTCGGCTCGAGCGCGCCACTACCTTCAGGGTGGCAGAAGGGCTCGGACCTCTCTCTGGCTGGCCGGCAAATTAGGGCGGGGAACCCACCGCGGATATCGGGAAAAGGGGCGCAACGCAGGCCAGGTGTCGAGGGAATTCCTGACAGACGTAGCCCGCGGGCGGCGCTACTGTCTGTTGGCAAAGGAGGCTTGGTCGATGCGCATCGCGATGATATCCACGCCGTTCCTGGCCGTGCCGCCGCGAGGCTACGGCGGCACTGAGCTGGTCGTGCACGAGCTGGTCGAAGGCCTGGTGGAACGGGGGCACCAGGTCACGCTCTTTGCCACCGGAGACTCGCGCACGTCCGCCGAGCTGCGGTCGTTGTTCCCTGCGACCCAATGGCCGCCGAAGGAGCTCACGGACCTCAACCACGTCTCCTGGGCCTTCGCCCGTATCGTCGAGGGTGATTACGATCTGGTTCATGCCCATACCGCGGCTGCGCTGGCGATGAGCCGACTCCTCCCGGACCTGCCTCTGGTGTACACCCTGCACCACTGCCGGGACGAAGCGCTCTCCGAGTTCTATCACCATTTTCCGGACGTGCAGTATGTCGCCATCTCGGCCGACCAGCGACGCCGCGAGATCCCGCTGCCGCACTGCACCGTGATCCACCACGGGCTCAACGCCACCAGGTACGCTTGGACCGAGTTGCCCGCCGACTACCTCTGTTTCGTGGGCCGTTTCTCGCGGGGAAAAGGGCCCCATACCGCGATCGACGCTGCCGCGTGTGCCGGCCTCCCGATCCGGATCGCCGGAGAGACCCACGCGCCCGACCAACCCTTCGCGAGGGCCGAGCTCGAGCCTCGACTCCGTCTCCCGCACGTCACCTATCTCGGCCCGGTGGGGGCGGCCGAGAAGGTGCCGCTCCTGCGCGACGCCCGCGCCCTCCTCGCGCCCATCGATTGGGATGAGCCGTTCGGGCTGATTTTGATCGAGGCCATGCTCTCCGGCTGTCCTGCGGTCGCGTTCTCGCGCGGAAGCGTGCCCGAGCTCGTGGAGCCCGGCATCACCGGGTTCGTCGTGAATAACCTGGAGGAAATGGTGGCGGTCATCCGTCCTGGCGGGCCGGTCGACCACTTCGACCGGTGGCGCTGCCGCGCCAGAGCTCAGCAGCGATTCAGCCGCAAGCGCCTGGTGACGGATCACGAGCGCGTCTACGCCATCGCCGCCGCGGCCGCGGGGGGTGGTCGACGTCTGCCGACGACGGCCGCGTGACCGGACCGCCGGTCACCATGGCGGAAGCCGTGGGTTACCCGTCGCTCCCGTGCGCCCAGGAGCCGCCCGCCGCGAGCACGCTGGTGATCAAGCACGACCGGCTCTTCCTCGTGGCCACCGCCCGGGGCGACATCACGCCGCCCGGCAACTGCTCACTCGGCCTGTTCCACGAGGACACCCGGATCCTGAGCCACTATGCTCTCCGGGTGCGAGGCGGTCCGCCTTCGCTGCTCTCCGCCGAGGTCGCACGGAGCTACAGCGGTCAAGTGGACCTGGCGGTCAAGGACGCTGCGTTCGGCGGCGACCCGTGGGATCCGAAGCATGCCGTCCACATCCGGCGCGAGCTGCTGCTCTCGGACCGGCTCACCGAGCGGGTGACGCTGACGAGCTATCTGCCCGCCCCGCTCGAATACTGGATCGAGCTCGCCTGCGGGGCCGACTTCGCCGACATGTTCGAGGTGCGGGGCTGGAGCCGTGAGGCGCGGGGCGAGTTCTTTGCACCGCAGGCGGATGCCGACTGTCTGACGTTCCGCTATCGCGGCCGCGACGGGCGGTTGCTGCAGACCGTCGTGGCGCTGGGGCGCCCGCCGGACGAGCTCGGCCCCGGTATGGCGCGCTGGCGGTTCGTCCTCGAGCATCAGGCACCGCAGCGGGTGGAATGGGAGATCGCGCTGGACGGCACCACCGTCGCGCCGTTCCCGGTGCGGGGGCAGCTCGAGGCGCGGCGGACGAATCTGGAGGGGCAGTACCGCGCATGGCGCGCGGCTGGAAGCCGCTGGGCAACCGACGTCCCCAAGTTCGACGTGGTGCTCCGCCGCGCGATCGAGGACCTCAGGGCGCTCTACATCGAAGTCGATGGCGAGCAGGTAGTCAGCGGGGGCATCCCCTGGTACTCGACGGTGTTCGGCCGCGATTCGATCATCACGTCCCTCCAGACCCTTCCGCTCAACCCGCAGGTCGCACGGGACACGCTGCGCTACCTCGCCCGCCGACAGGGCGCGAGGGAGGACGCGTTCACCGAGGAGGAGCCCGGAAAGATCCTCCACGAGCTCCGCCGTGGGGAGATGGCCCGCAGCGGGGAGATCCCCCACGTGCCGTACTTCGGCTCCGTAGATGCGACCCCGCTCTGGCTCGTGCTGCTGCACGAGACCTGGCGCTGGACCGGCGATGCGGAGCTGGTGCGGGAGCTCTTGCCGAATGCCGAGCGCGCACTCGGGTGGATCGACCGCTACGGCGACGTGGACGGGGACGGATTCGTGGAGTACGGCCGCCATTCGCCGAAGGGGCTGGTGAACCAGGGCTGGAAGGATTCGGGCGACGGCGTTCCCTGGCCGGATGGCCGCCGGCCGACCCCGCCGATCGCGCTGGTGGAGGTGCAGGGCTACGTGTACGACGCGAAGATCCGAATGGCGGACCTCTTCCAATCGTTTGGAGATCCGGCGCGTGCGGAGGTGCTCCGGAGCGAGGCGTCGGCGCTGCAGGCCGCGATCAGGCGAGACTTCTGGCTCGAGGATCTCGATACGTTCGCGCTCGCGCTCGACGGGGCGAAGCGGCCGCTCCCGACAGTGGCCTCGAATGCAGGCCACCTCCTCTGGAGCCGGGTGCCGACGCCGGAGCAGGCCACTCGCCTGACTGCGCGACTGCTCGCCGCCGATCTGTTCTCCGGGTGGGGCATCCGCACGTTGAGCGCGCTGCATCCGGCGTTCAACCCGATGAGCTACCACAACGGGTCGGTCTGGCCCCACGACAACGCGATCGTGGCGTTGGGTCTCGCGCTCTATGGAAGGGCCAAGGATGCGATCCCCGTCGTTCGCGCGCTCCACGAGGCAGCCGTCCGGGCCGAGCTCCAGCGTCTGCCCGAGCTCTTCTGCGGCATGGCGCGCGAGCGGGGGGCTCGGTGGGTGCGGTACCCCGTCAGTTGCTCGCCTCAGGCATGGGCGTCGGGGGCGTTTTTCATGCTCCTGCAGGCGATGCTCGGTCTCCTTCCCGAAGCACCGGCGGGCGTGCTCCACGTGCGAAACCCCGTGCTTCCGGATTTCCTGGACGAGCTCACCGTGAGGGGCCTGTGGGTCGGGCACTCGCGCGTGTCTCTCCAGTTCCGCCGCCATGCCGACCGGACGCTGGCCAACCTGCTGGAGGTAAGCGGGGCGCCGCTCCAGGTGCGGATCGAGCTCACCTGAGCGCCTCGGGTCTGTGGGGCGTCGGGAATTCTCCCGACACCCGGCCCACTTTGCATCATTTTCCCGATATCCGCAGTCCCTTGCCTGCCCTAGCTTCGGCCAACGACTGAGGCCGGAGTTCGCGGCGACGCTTCACCGGAGCAACGACAATGACCGAGCCAACCACGGCACCGGGGGCCCTGACCCCCGCGCGACGGCTGCAGCTCTTGCGGGAAATCCGGGACGGCGGGCACAGCATGACAGCGGATTCGTCCAGCGAGGCTTCGGTAGAGGCCAAGCTGGCGGAATGGCGGGAGCTCGACCAGCTGCGGGACATCAGGCTGCGGACGATCCATGGGATCATCGGCAACACGGAAGAGGTGCGGGTAGTGATTGCCATCCTCACGGCATCGGGGATGAGGTTTCTCGAGGACCACACCGGTGTGGCCGATGAACCCGGCCAGATTGCGAGGGCTAAATGAGGATCTGTTTACAACCAGTGCGCTGGGCGCTGCTCCTGGCTTTGACGGGCGCCCTCTCGGGCTGCCTCGCGGCCGCGGCGGCGGGTGCGGGGACGGGGATCTATCTCACCAGTCGTGGCGCCGAATCCATCGTCAACGGCTCCGTGGATGAGGTCGCGGCCCGGACCCGGGCGGTGCTCAAGTCCGAGGGCGTGGCGATCGACGCCACCAGCATGGAGAACAGCGGCGACAATCGGCAGACCAAGGGGAAGAAGGGCGACCTCGACATCACCGTCTCGATGGAGCGTCAGAGCCCGACCACGACCAAGACCGAGGTCAGCGCGCGGAAGAACCTTGCGGAGTGGGACAAGGGCTACGCGCAACGCATTCTCGACAAGATCGTCAAGGGCAGCGCGTCCTGATGGGCGTGCCCATCTCGGAGGCGTTCGGTCGGTTTGCGAAGGGGTCGGCCCGAGCGGCGGGCTCCCCGGTGACGTTCGCCCTCGCCGGGCTGATCATCCTCGCGTGGGGTCTGACCGGCCCGGTCTTTCACTACAGCGACACCTGGCAGCTCGTCATCAACACCGCTACCACGATCGTGACCTTTCTGATGGTGTTCCTGATCCAGAACACCCAAAATCGCGACGCCCTCGCGATGCACATCAAGCTCGACGAGCTGATCCGAGCGGTCCAGGGCGCGCGCAATCGAATGGTGGATCTCGAAGATCTTTCCGTGGAGGAGCTGGACGCTCTCAAGACCAGGTTCGCGTCGCTGGCACAGCAGGCGCGCCAGACGCTGACCGACACCAACGGCAGGACCGGCGGTCCTGCGATGCCTGAGGAGGAAGCGGGATGAAACCCATGCTGGCAGTTGCGATCGTCGTCCTGAGCTCTGTGGCGTGTATGCGGCGCACCGATCGCGAATCCGGTGCCGCCGAGCGGTACTCGGCCGACACCGTCGTCACCAAGCGTGAAATGCAGGACACCGGAATCATCCGGCACGATACGGCCATCGTCAACGACACGGTCCACAAGCGTGGCACGCGGTCGGTGAAGACCGACACCGTGAAGAAGCCGTAGCCCGGAAAGGACCCGACATGGAAACTCACGAATCGGAATGGATTGCGTGGCCGGTCGCGTGGAGCGCCGTCTGGGTAGGTACGCTTACCGCCCTGGCTGTGGGATTGATCATCGGTCTGCTGGGATTCGCACTCGGCGCCCATGAGGTCTCCCGCTACGTGGACTGGAAGAAGGTCCACCTGGTTACCCTCGTCTTCAGCATCGGCGGCGCCTTCTTTGCGTTCGCGGCGGGGGGATGGACCGCGGCGCGGATCGCAGGCATTCGCCGTTCCGAGCCGGCGATACTCCATGGATCGATCGTCTGGCTGCTGGCGCTGCCGCTACTGCTCGTGCTCGCCGCGCTCGGTGCGCTGGGCCATTTCGGCGGCTGGTACGCCGGGCTTGCCGGGACGCCTTCCTGGGTCTCGGCGCCCGTATCACTCGATCCGGACCTCGCGATCGCTACGCGGAACAATGCCGTCGCGACCGCGATCGCCCTGCTGGTCGGCCTCGTCGGCGGCGTCATTGGGGGCTGGACGGCCTCCGGGGAGCCGATGACGTTCACCCATCATCGGACGCGCGACCTGCTGGTGGAGGTCCGGGCGCCGCGGCGAGCTGAAGAGCTGGCTGAAAGGAGACAGTAATGGGCCTCATCCTGCTGTGGCTGCTCGGCCTGCCCCTGAGCCTGATTCTGCTGCTGTACCTGCTCGGCGTGGGACACTGAGCGTCGACCTTATGACGGTGCGCCATGTTGGGTGGTTCGGCCCTCGTGCCTTCATTCTGCGGCTTGGCCCGCCAGGCACGCCCGGCTCTTTGATCGGGGTCCCGGCGACGTTCTGGCAGATCGAGTATGAGGGCCGGATCTACCCATGGCGGCCGGTGCATCCGGCGGACCAAGCCGATCTGAAGCAGCTCATGCGGGCCGCCATCGCCTACCTGAAAGGAGAGCTCCAGCGGGGCCGATAGATCGCCGCGCTGGAGCCTCCGGCTGCAATTGGATGGAGCGGTCCTACTCCTCCTCGACGCTTTCCCCCACCACCGAGAGAGCGGCCTGGTTGATTCCCCCGTTTGCCAGCTTGGAAAGCAACTGATCGGCTGCTTCCTCTTCCTGAAGAGTCTCCTCCAGGAGCGTGGCAGCTTTCTCCTGGCCCAGCAGCGTTGCATAGGCCTGAAGGCAGCCATAGGCGGCGATCTCGTAGTGCTCCACCCGCTGGGCCGCCGCGATCAGGCCGGCGTCGATGACGGCCTCCTCGCCCTCATCTTGCACTCTCTCCGAGCCCTCTTCGAGCAGGCCCTCCATGCCCTTGCACCGCTTCCCCCGAGGGGACGCGCCGAGCTGCTTGAAGATCGTGTCGAGGCGAGCGACCTGGTTCTCCGTCTGCTCGCGGTGGGTCTCGAACGCTCGGCGCAGATCGGGCGAGCTGCTTGCCTTGGCCATCTTTGGGAGGGCTTGGAGAATCTGTTTTTCGGCGCTGTAGACGTCCTTGAGCTCGTCCACAAACAGATCCTGAAGCGTCTTGAGTGCCATGAGGAACTCCAGTCTAGAGAAGGTTAGATGAGAACCGTCTTCACCATGGCGAGGAGCGCCTCCGGCGAGAATGGTTTGCTCAGAAATGGCAGGTCCGGACCTGGCGAGCCGCGATGGAACACGTCGTTCATGGAATATGCCGACATGTATGCGACGGGCAGCTGCGGATAGCGTTCGGCAATCAGGAGGCCGAGCATCCGTCCATCGGTTTCCGGCATGACGACGTCGGTGAGGACCAGGTCAACGGGCGGGTCGGGTTGTTCGAGGAGGCGGAGTGCCTCCCGGGCGCTCGACGCCTCCAGAACCCGGTACCCGGCATTCCTGAGGACCCGAGCCGTGAGCGTGAGCACGACCTTCTCATCATCCACCACGAGGATGTGTCTGGGTGCGGCGCCGTCGGCCGGGCCATGCGGGGCATTGTGTCCGTCACCCAGGATGGTCCGTAAGAGCTCCAGTCGCCGCGCGGGAGTGAGGGGTTCATGTGTCATGGACGCCAAACTATGGCCGGCCGAGGGCCGCGAATATCAGGAAAAGGAGGCAAAGCAGGTGGGGTGTCGGGAGAATTCCTGACAGCCGATCAGTCGATCGCCTATCTTTGCAAGCAATGGCCTCGCCATTGGATGCTCTCAGGATCGCCCTGGCCGACCGCTACACTCTCGAGCGTGAGCTGGGTGCCGGAGGCATGGCCACCGTCTACCTCGCCCATGACGTGCGCCACAATCGCAAGGTCGCGATCAAGGTGCTCCGCCCCGACGTCGCGGCGATCATCGGAGCCGACCGATTCCTGAAAGAGATCGAGACCACCGCCAACCTCCAGCATCCCAACATCCTCCCCCTGTTTGATTCGGGCCAGGTCGAAGCGACGGTCTTCTACGTCATGCCCTACGTCGCCGGGGAGTCGCTCCGCGCCCGGCTCGCCCGCGAGGTTCAGCTTCCCATCGCCGACGCGGTCCGGATTGCGGGCGAGATCGCCGGCGGGCTCGACTACGCCCACCGCCACGGCGTGATCCACCGCGACATCAAGCCCGACAACGTCCTGTTTCACGACGGCCGCGCCCTGGTAGCCGACTTCGGGATCGCGTTGGCGCGGACCCGTAGCGACGGCGGCGGCCGGATGACGAAGACGGGCATGAGTCTCGGCACGCCCGAGTACATGAGCCCCGAGCAGGCGGCGGCCGACGAGACCGTGGACGCCGGGCCGACGTCTATGCGCTCGGCGCGGTCCTCTACGAGATGGTGGCCGGCGAGCCGCCGTTCACGGGCCCACGTCTCAGGCGATCCTGGCGCGGGTAATGAGAGAGGAGCCGCGCCCGCTCTCGCTCCAACGAAAGAGCGTCCCCCTCCCGGTCGAGGCCGCCGTCGCGCGCGCGCTCGAGAAACTGCCTGCCGATCGCTGGCAGACCGCCGCGGAATTCAGCGCGGCGCTGACGGCGTCGAGCGCGAGCGGGCGCCGCAGATGGAGGCCGAGCCGGGGGGTGATTCTGTGTGCGCTGGCCGCCGCGGCCGTGCTCGCTCTCGCCTGGGTAGACCTCCGGGGTGAGCGGGGCGCGCCCCCATCGGCCGGGCCGGTCCGCTTCGGGGTCGAGCTCGACCCGGGAACCGAGCCGACGTTTACCCCGATCGTGAAGCTGAGCGCCGATGGCCGGAATCTCTTCATCACGGCCAATGTTCATCGGCAGGAAGAGATTCTGCACCGGCCGTTGGGCCAGATGCGGATGCGGACCATTGCAGGGGCGGGCCTGGGCGAGCAGGGGACCGGAAACAACCGGCCCTTCCTCTCGCCGGACGGACGGTGGATCGCCTTTGCCGCCCAGGGGAAGCTCAGGAAGGTCCCGGTGGAAAGGCGGACCCGCGATCGACCTGGGCCCGGCCGAGTGGGCCGGCGGGAGCTGGGGGAGGAACGGGTGGATCGTCTACACCCTGGCCTACAACACCGGCCTCTCGATCGTGAGCGAGGGTGGAGGCGATGCCCGCGTGCTCACGACGGCAGACACGGCGAAAGGCGAGTTGGGGCACTGGTGGCCGCAGGTCCTTCCCGACGCGGCCGCGGGTCAACGTGGTGCTGAACTGGTTCGACGAGCTCCGGGCCAAACTCCCGCGGTAACGGTGCTATGCTGAGGTGACGCGGGGCCGTAGCATGGATCACGAGTAGGCGTTAGGAAGTGGCGCCGTACTTCGCCGCCAGCTTCTGAGCCGCGGCCAGGTGCGCCTGGAACGCCGGCGCTACCTTGAGCACGAACGCCTTCAGCTCGGCATTCTTGATCGCGGGCAGAAGCGTCTGGTTGATCGCGTCGATCACGGCCTTGTGATAAGCGACCTCATGTGCCAGGTAGGCGCGGTCGAACGCGTCGCCCTTCGCGCTCTTGAGCTTTGCCATCGCCTCGGCCTGATCTCGAGCGCCCTTGTCATCTTTGGGCGGGGTGGGCGTGACGCCCAGCTTCTTGGCCAGGTCGCGTCCCTGCTGGCGCACTCCCGTGTGCGCGTTCGCGAAATCCCGGCCGAGATCGCGCACGTCCGCGTGCGTGGCCTTGGTCGCCGCAAGGCCGGAGCTTTCGATATCATAGGTATTGGCCGCATCGAAGATCGCGACGATCGTGGGATCGTCGAGTGACTGGATGAGGCGGCTGGGGTGGGCCGGCGGCCCGGGTGGGCCGGCCACGAGCAGGGCGAGCAGGGTGGCGTGGGTAAGCGCGAGCGTCAACATCGGAGCTCCTCGAAAAGTGGGAGCCCATAGTTGCACATATTGTCAAGAAAGTCAATATTATCCTTGACTTTCTGATGGTTCAAGGTGAACCGGGAGACCCCGTGACCCAGCCCATCTGGAGTCAGCGCTTCTTCGCCTCCACTCGCGGGCGGATCGTCAACCTGCTCCGCCGTTCAACTCTCACCGTGGATGACCTGGCCCGGGCGCTCGAGCTCACGGACAACGCGGTGCGGGCCCAGCTCACCGGGCTCGAGCGCGACGGCATCGTCCGGCAGCAGGGGCACCGGAAGGGGGTCGGCAAGCCCTCGGTCGCGTACGAGCTGACCCCCGACATCGAGCCCGCGCTGTCGAGCGCGTATCGGCCCCTGCTCAACGCGTTGCTCGACGGGCTCGCGGCCACGCTTTCCGAGCGGGAATTGGTAGCCTCGATGCGGGCGGCAGGCCGGCGGCTGGCCCAGGAGATTCCCGCGCTTCGGGGGGATGTAGCCACCCGCGCGAGCGCGGTGAGTGCGGCCTTGAACGATCTGGGTGGACTCGCTGTGGCCGAGCATGGCCCCGACGGCTGGGTGGTCAGGAGCGAGGGGTGTCCGCTGGCGGCCGTGGTGCGCCAACACCCCAAGGTCTGCAAGGCGCTCGAGGCGATGATCGCCGAGCTGGCGGGCGTAACCGTGCGGGAGCACTGCGATCGCTCGGACGAGCGCCCGAAGTGCTCCTTCCAGCTGGTGGGCCTCCGCTAGGCTGGACCCAACTATTGACGGTCGGTGGACCCCGGCCGGATACTAGGGCCGAGCAGCTGTACCGCACGCGGCAGGACCTGCGAGTTCTCCTCACATCGGCGTATGCGGCGGATATGCTGGCGGACCTCGTGCTGCGGCAGGAGGTCTCCTTCATGAGCAAACCGTACACCCCGCATGATCTCGCATCCCGGATTCGTGAGACCCTCGATGGCAACGGCAACATGGAGGTTCGAGATCGGACGGTCGATGGCCCGCCGCGGGACCCGGTGGTACCTTAGAGCCCCCCTATACGGTCACGGACACCCATGCCATCCATACTGGACATGCTGAGCACGCACCTCGATGACAACGCACTCGGCCAGATCGGGAGCCGCCTCGGGGCTGACAATGATGCCACCAGCAAGGGGATCGCCGCGGCAATCCCCTTGTTGCTCGGCGCGCTAGCGCACAACGCCACTCAGGGTGACGGGGCGCAGCGAATCAACGACGCGATTGCGCGGGATCACGACGGCAGCGTGCTGAACGACGTCGCCGGCACCCTCCGCAGCGCGCCGCTCGACCGCGGCGACGCCATCCTGGGCCACGTGCTTGGCGGGCAGCGTGATGTGGCCGAGCAGGCGGTGGCGCAGGCGTCGGGGCTGGACATCTCGAAGGCGGGGCCGCTTCTGGCCATGCTCGCCCCGCTCGTAATGGGCGCGCTGGGGCGCGCGCGACAGGAGCACGGCCTCGATGCCCAAGGGCTCGCGGGACTGCTGGGCGGGGAGCGGGAGGCTCTCGGCGCGACGGCCCCCGGCGTAATGGGGGTGGTGAGCCGCCTGCTCGATCGCGATCACGACGGCTCGGCGCTCAACGACGTCGGCGCGATGCTCGGCGGCTTGTTCGGCAAGCGGTAGGCGCGGCCCTGGGCCGCTGCTGCTTCCAGCTGGTGGGCCTCCCCGCTAGTCGCGCGCGGTCGATCAGCTTGTTATAAGGATCGATGCCCGCTTCGCGGGCCGCTGCACCACGAACCGTCGGAGAACCCGTGACCCCGGAGCGAGAGCGTCTGGTCCGCGACAGCTGGAACCAGTTCGAGCCGGCCGCTCCGCCGTTCGCGCGGGTCTTCTATGACCACCTGTTCGAGCTCGATCCCGGGACCCAGCGGCTCTTCGCCTCCACTGACATGGAGGCGCAGAGCCGCAAGTTCTGGCAGATGTTAGCCGAGATCGTGCGGGTGCTGGATGAGCCCGACCAGCTGGTGAGCGAGGTGGCCGCGCTCGGCCGCCAGCATGTCGGCTACGGCGTGACCGATGGCCAGTACGAGACCGTCGGCGCCGCCCTCCTCTGGACCCTCGAGCAGGGTCTCGGCCCTGCCTTCACACCAGAGGTGCGGGATGCCTGGTCCGAGGCTTATCTCCTCCTCGCGACCGTGATGCGCCGCGCCGCAGCCCGCACCTCCTCGGCTCAATCTCCAAACACCTCCTCCGACAACACGTTGTAGCCGGTGACTCCGGGGTGATTCCGGGGTGAGGCGGCCGCGTAACGTTGGCGCTGCACGACGGGCTCCGGCCCCATCAGCCAACTCTCGCGGAGGGTGCGTCGCATGACTTCGGATCAGATCGCCGCCGTCCGGCATACATGGGCAAAGGTCACGCCGATGACCGAGCGGGCCGCCGCCATCTTTTACGACCGGCTCTTCGAGCTGGACCCGAGTGTGCGCGCCCTCTTCGCCGCCACCGACCTTCGGAAGCAGGGGCACAAGTTCGCGCAGACCGTGGCCATCGTCGTGGACCTGCTGGACCGCGAAGACGAGCTGCTTGCCTCGCTCGACACACTAGGGCGGCGGCATGCAGCCTACGGCGTGGGGTGGAGGCATTACGGGCTGGCGGCCGACGCGCTCTTCACGGCGCTGGAGTGCTGCCTGGGGCCGGCATTCACCGCGGAGGCGCGCGCCGCGTGGTCGGTCGCCTATTGGATCGCCGCGCGCGCCATGCAGCGGGCGGCGGTACAGGTCGCGTGACTGCTCAGCGCGCCGGCACCAGGTCGACCGTCCAGACGTCGCTCTGCCGCTGACCGAGAGTGAAGTAGAGCCGCTTCCCGTCGATGGCGAACTCGGGGCGGCTGGACGGTCGAGCTGGGTCGTCGAAGCGCACTAGTAGCTTGGGCGCTCCGCCCTTCGCGGCGATGCTCCAGATGCTGGACCGTCCCTCGGCGTCGAATGCCTTGTAGAAGATTGCCTCGCCGGCCGGTGCCCACTGCAGCAACTCGGGAACGGCGTACCGAGCAGAGTCTCCCGCGGCGACCAGCACTCGGGGCCGGGCTCCCTCCGGCGTGGTGAGCCAGATGGCGCTCTGGTTGATGAAGGCGATGGTCCGGCCGTCCGGCGACCATCGGGGAGCCAGTCCGCCGTCTGTGGTGATCCGGCGCGGAGTGCCCCAGGTCGAGTCCGCTCGCCGGTTCGCCACGAAGAGCTGACTCGCGCCCCCGCTCTCCGAGGCGGAGAACACCAGGCTTCGTCCATCCGGGGCCCACGCGGGATTGCGTTGATTCGCCACCGTCGGCGCGACCTCCCGAGGCGGACCCCCTTCCGCCGGCATTACGTACACCCGCCGGGTGCCCCGGCGGTACGAGTAGAAGGCGATCTCGCGCCCGTCAGGCGACCACGCGGACAGAAAATCCGGTTCGGGCGATTGGGTCAGCGGCTCGGGATCGCCGCCCGAGAGGGACAAGCGGTAGATCTCCTGGCCGCCATTCCGATTGGAGTCGAAGGCGAGCCACTTGCCATCGGGCGACACGGCGATGCCCTCGATTGCCTGGCTGCCGTTGGTCACCGGCCGCGCGGCATCGAGTCCGGCCGTCGCACTCGCCGGAAGGTCCAGCGCCCAGACGTTCGCGGTATAGGTGAAAACGGAGTAGGCGCCGCGCCGCCCGTCGGCCGACAGGCTGATGGTCTGTGCGCCGAGTCCCGTGGTGAGGCGCACCGGGTCGCCGATCGGTTTCCCGCCTCCGTCGAGCATCACCCGGAAGACGTCGCGACCACCTAGG
>Ga0137403_10002255_pt1 | contig 23704 bp, 24 predicted proteins | sample CZOMad2_1_16fung_FD_122057 | JGI IMG/M metagenome (GOLD analysis project Ga0137403, IMG submission 122057) | Vadose zone soil fungal communities from Angelo Coast Range Reserve, California, USA - CZOMad2_1_16fungal (Hybrid Assembly) | ecosystem: Environmental > Terrestrial > Soil > Vadose zone...
AGGCCGGCGCCGCCGGAGCCCCTGGACGAGGGGGGTCTTCCTATCCCGCGGGTGGCTTACCCATGCAGGAGGACGTTGAGGAGGGAACTATGAATGTGCAGTCCACCGTTGTAGTCGATGAAGCCGAGCTTCCTGAACTTGTTCATGAACCCACTGATCCGCGGCCGAGTGGTGCCCACCATCTCCGCCAGGACTTCCTGGCTGATCTTCGCAATCACCGGCTCGGTTTTCCCTTCCTTGCCAAAACGGGCCAGCAACAGCAGCACCCGCGCCAACCGCTTCTCGCTCGAGTTGAACAGCTGATCGACCAGGTCTTCCTCGAAGCGCACATTGCGGGCCAGCAGGTGGGCCATGAACCGCTCGGAGAATGTCGACTTCTCGTGGAGTAGATCCATCATGGCTTGCTTCTCGATTCGCACCACCGACACCTCGGTCATCGCCGACGCGGAGGCCATACGGACGAGCTGGCCCGCGAGACATCCTTCGCCAAAGAAGTCACCGCGTCCGAGCATTGCCACTACCGCCGATTTCCCCCGTTCCGAGACCACCGTCAGCTTGATCTGTCCTCGGTCGACGTAGAACACGGCGTCCGCGGGATCCCCTTGGGCGAAGAGGATTTGCTTCTTCCGGTACGTGGAGACCGATCGTCCCGTACTGGCCATCGTCAGGAACGCCTTCGCGTCGAACTCGGTCGTTGGCTTACGCGCCATGGCGGCCCTCCCTCAATTCGCGGTAGCTAGTCCTTCGTATCCTCCCGCCGCATCGAAGTAGCGTTTCGTCGTCGCCCACAACCATGAGTATCGGAGTCGAATTGAGTCAAGGATAGCGGGCTACTTGAGAGGAGTCCAGCGAGGCGTCCAGCGCTCGGACAAGTGCCGCTCGAGTCCGGGCCCGCTCTCCAGCAACTCGCTTGTTGAGTAGTCAGGCGACGATCCGATCATCACCTCCCGTTCGCCCGAGGTCGGGAAGATCCTCCGTGGTGAAGGTCCTCCCATGTCCGGCGTCCGGTCAAATAAAGCGTACCATTTTACCTGGCAGAACGCGCTAATTGCGCCGTCAATGGCTAGCCGTAAGTACAGCCCCGGACGAAGTCCTGAATTGGCAGGGGTTTGGCTCGCTGCGTCAGGTGGTACGGCCTTTGCGAAGGCAATACGCCGGAGAGCTGGAATGCCTGAGTCCCGTCGAGCGTTTCTGTGGCGTGCGGGTGTGCTTGCCGCGCCCTTGCTGCTGTCGCGAGGCCTCCGAGCCGAGGCTTCGGCCCAGTTCAGCGTGCGCGACCATGGCGCACGCGGCGACGGCCGGGCCAAGGACACCCGTGCCATTCAGGGGGCGATCGACGCCGCCGCGCCATCGGGCGGGACGGTCTACTTCCCTCCCGGCGACTACGTGTCGGGCACCGTTCGCCTGCGCAGCCACGTCACGCTTCGCCTCGGCGCGGGCGCGACCGTCCTCGCCAGCCCGGATGATGCAGACTTCGATCCGCCCGAAGAGCTTGGCTACAAGGCATTCGCGGATCCCGAAACCTCGGACTTCACCTTCGCGCTTTTTCAGGGACGCCGAGTGACGAATGTCCGGATGCTCGGTCCGGGCCGGATCGACGGGAACCGGACGTCGCGCGGCGGGCCCAAGCCGATCGCCCTGAAGGAATGTCGAAACATCCAGATTCTCGACCTGACCATCGTCAACGCCCCCAATTACAACATCAGTCTCCTCGGCTGTGACGGGGTGGATATCCGGGGCGTCACCATTCTGAACGGGTACTCCGACGGGATCGACCCGGATTGCTGCCGGAACGTGCGGATTGCCAGGTGCCGTATCGAGTCACGGGACGATGCGGTGGTGCTGAAGACGAGCTTCGCGCTCGGCGAACGCCGATCCACGGAGAACGTGACGGTGAGTGATTGCCATCTCGTAACCATGCACAACGCTCTCAAGGTGGGCACGGAATCGACCGGCGACTTCAGGCGAATCGTCATGCGCGATTGCAGCATCGTCGGGCAGCGTCATGCTTGGAAGGGTGAGTTGACCTCGGGCATCTCGCTGCAAGCGGTGGATGGCGGGACGCTCGAGGGCGTCGTCGTCTCCAATATCCGGATGACGAATGTTCGCGCGCCCATCTTCGTCCGGCTGGGCCGGCGCGGGCGCGCGCAGGCCGTGCGGATGGCGGGAGCGCTGAGGGACGTCTCGATCTCGAAGGTGGTGGCGACCGGCGCGTCGGGAGCGTCCGCCATCACGGGCATACCCCGCCAGCCGGTCGAGCGGATTTCGCTACAGAACATCCGGGTGACGGCCCGAGGCGGCGGCAAAGCCGAGCTCGTCTCGCTGGACATGCCGGAGATGGAGCGAATGTATGCGGATGCCACCATGTTCGGTGACCTACCCGCGTATGGACTCTATTGCCGGCACGTCGTGGGGCTCACCGTGGACGGGAGCGACCTGCGAGTCGTTCAACCCGACGCACGTCCGGCGGTGGTGCTCGATGACGTGCGTGAGGTGGATGTCCGAGCGGTGCGGGCGATGCCGCCGGCCGGCGGCGGGCCGACGCTATGGCTGCATTCGGTGCAGAACGGCCTCGTCCACGATTTTCGTCCCCACGCCCCCGACAAGGCAGTGGTGCGGGTCAGCGGCGGGGCCACCTCGAAGGTCCGCCTGGTGGGAGCCAACGACGCCCGGCTGGACAGCCATACCGTGTTGGTCGACGGGGATGTCTTGCCGACGGCGCTGCAAGTGGAAACCAGGTGACAAGCAGGCATGCGGGTGGGTGGGCGGGGAATGGAGACTGGTCTCACCCCGTCTTGTCGCGGAACTCCGGGGCGACTTTCTGCATGAAAAGGCGGATGCTACGCTCGGCTATCTCGGAAGGCATCGGGCCGATGCGGAATACCAGGATCAATCCGCCGACGCCGATCTCGTCGATCTCGGCGATGGCTTCGGTCACGGTGGCGGGCGAGCCGCACAGGAGCGAGTGCGCGGCCTCGTTGCGCGCCGCCGGGACGGTCTCCGGCTTCAGCAAGACGCCGTGCTCCTCGTAGACCCTCCGGCGCATGGCCTGGCGGAACTCCGCTTGGGTCTGGAAGGCGGGCAGGGCGAGACGCTCGGCCTCGGCGTCGGTCTCGGCGACGAAGATGTTGCGCCAGATCCAGGTCTCGCCGACGCTCCGGGCGATGGTTGACTCGTCGAACCCCGACTCGCGCATTGTCTTTCGGTAGAGGTCCATGCGGTGTCGTGTCACTTCGTTGCTCTGCACGTTCATCAGGAAGGGACGCGCGACGCGCGCCATGCCGAGCATCGCGTCCTCGCCGGAACAGGCGCGGATAATGGGCGGATGCGGCGTCGTGTAGGGGCGCGGGCGCAAGAGCGGCAGGCGCAGGTTCCAGAACTTCCCACGGTGCTGGAAGTTCTCGGTCGACCACGCCTTGATCATGATCTCCTCGGCCTCGATCAGGCGCTCCTGGGCCTCGGCGGGGTCGATTCCGTAGCCTTGATAGTCGTAGATGTTGTACGCGGTGCCGCGTCCAAGCCCCACCAGGAGTCGGCCGCGGCTGATGTTGTCGATCAGCGCCATCTGCTCGGCCATTCGGATCGGATGGTGGAGCGACATCTGGGCGACCGCGAAGCCGATGTGGATGCGCTCGGTGCTCGCCGCGAGCGCCGCGGCGAAGGTTACCGGATCCACATAGGCACAGATACCGTCGAAGTGGTGCTCCGCCAGCCACAGCATTTCCATCCCCAGCTCGTCGCAGAGCCGCGCCTCGCGAAGCGTTTCGTGGATGATCTCAGCGTCCCTGCTCGGGTCCATTGACGCCGGGAACAGGAAGTTACCGAATTTCATCGCCGGTCCTTGGTGGTCATCGAGGAGCGGTCCCGGCCGAGGACGCCGTCAAGCCTCGATCTCGATCTCGATCCAGAGGCGGCGCCGGATACGGCCGGTCAACCGGGAAAGCAGATCGGTCAGGTGCATCTGCCAGCCGTACTTGGCCCGCATGGCCGCGTGGGCCTGCTCGATGACGGCGCGCTCGGTGACGATCCGGGCGGCCGCATCCCGCCAGGCGCCGCGGAGGCCCCCGCGCATATCGGAGGGGGCGATACGCGCGCGCGAGGAATGCCGCAGCCGCTTGACCTTGCCCGCGTCATGCGCCGTGAAGAGATAGAGCGCGCGGCCGCTCTGGGCGAACCAGACCGGCGTTTTCACCTCGACTCCCGACCGCCGGAATGTCGCGAGACTCAGGTAGCGATGCTGGTCGAGCGCGCCGATATCCCCCACCATCATGCCGAGATCGTAGCATCGCCGGAGACGCTCGGACACGCATTCGGGACTTCCCGCAACGCCGATGGATCGAGACTGGCGCCGGCAGCACACCGACACCTGACCGGGAGGTCCGGCGACGCTACGCTTTGCGTGTCGCTCGCCGCTCCAGCAGACGAAGGACGGCCGCTTCCTCCTGGGTGAGGCCGCCTGATTCCCGGCCATTGGGGCCGAGCTCGAGGCTGCCATCCACGTGGGCGGCGACCACGTCCGGATGGATATAGCACTTCCGGCAGATCGCGGGCGTATTGCCGAGCCGGGCCGCCACCGCGACCACCGCCGCGGTGAGGCGGCGCCGGGCATCGGTACCCTCTGGATCCGGCGCGGCCAGGGCGAGGGCGGCGAGCACGGTCCCGCCCCAGGTCCGGAAGTCCTTGGCGGTGAACTCCTCGCCGGCGATCCCGCGCAGGTAGTCGTTGACGTCCGCCGAGTCGATCGCCTGCCGCTGCCCCGCCTCGTCCAGGTACTGGAAGAGCTCGTGGCCGGGCAAATCCTGACAACGCCGCACCACGCTGGCGAGCCGGCGGTCGCTCACGTCGACGGTGTGGTGCTTGCCGCCCTTGCCGCGGAACTCGAAGCGGAGCCGCGCGCCCGCCACGGTGACGTGCCGGGCGCGGAGGGTGGTGAGCCCGTACGAGCGGTTCTCGCGCGCGTACTCCACGTTGCCGACGCGGATGAGGGTCGTCTCGAGCAGGCGGACGACGCCGGCCAGCACCTTCTCACGCGGCAGCCCCGGGAGCGCCAGGTCCCGCTCCACCCGCTCGCGGATCGCCGGCAGCGCGCGCCCGAACTCGATGACCCGGTCGAATTTCGCCTCGTCGCGCACCACCCGCCAGCGCGCGTGATAGCGGTACTGCTTCCGTCCGCGCGCGTCGCGCCCCACGGCCTGGATATGTCCGTGGGCCACCGGGCAGATCCACACCTCGGTCCAGGCGGGCGGGATCGCGAGGCTCCGGATCCGCGCCAGGGTGGGGAGGTCGCGCGCCGGCTCGCCGTCGGCGCCGACGTAGCGGAACGACCGCCCGCGGCGAAGACGCTGGAGCCCCGGGCGCGCGTCGGAGACATAACGGAGCTGGGCGGCATCGGCCGACTCGCCGGGATCGAGCGCGATGCGGCGCAGCCGCGGCCGGCGGCGGGACTTGGAAGGGTACGGGACCAGAGCCAGACCCATGGGGGGCCGATATAGCAAGGCATGTGCCAGGGGGTCCCCGGGGGCCTGGAACGGGTAGAAACTCGACCTGGGATGGCTGCCGACGGTCCCGGTTGACCGCGATGGTCACCTCGGGTGGACGCCGAGCGGCACGTCGCGCAGCATTTGCGCGGGCTAAGGGAACTCGGCCACCACCGTTCCGACGGGGACGAAGCGGGACTCGATCCGATCGCGCGCGCCGATCGCGTACTGCTTGGTGAACGAGCCCGACATGATGCGCATGCCGGCCTCCAGCGCGAGGCCGAACTCGGCGAGCTTGTTCGCGAGCCATGCCACCGAGGCCGCCGGCGTGCCGAGCACCTCACGGCCCAGCGCGCGCTCGGCGGGAGCGCCATTCACACGGACCTCCACCGACACCGCCGCGAGGTCGGCATCGGCCGGCACCGGCACCGCCCCTCCCGTCACGAAGAAGCGCTGCTGCGCGTTGTCGGCCAGGCTCACGTTGAGATCGGCCGCGAAGTCCCCGCGCTTCTCGATGATCTCGAAGGCGGGGGCCATGGCGGACAGCGCGGCGGCGGCCTGCGCCGTCGTGATGCCGGGACCCCGCAGCGTCGTTCCCACCGTGAGACAGAGCTCGTTCTCGAAGCCGGGATTGATGAGCTCGGCGAAGGCAATGCGCGCGCCGCTGGGCCGGTCGCCACTGGCGAGCAGAAACCCGAATACCGGCTCGTGCACGCGCTGCTGGATCTGCATCGCCTTGGCGGTGAGCCCCACTTTCCAGCCCACATGGCGATCGCCCGCCCGCACGTGATGCGCGAGGACGCCCAGCTGGACGCGGTACGCCGTCTCGCGGTCGAGCCGCCCGATCCACTCGGGCGGCGCGGGAACCCGTCGCCGCGCGCACTGCCAGAACGCGTCGATCGCCTGGTCGATGAGCATGGGAGCGCCCTACTATCTCTAGCACAGCTCTCCAGGCGAAAGGAGCAACCGCATGCAGATTCTCCGGCGCGGCGGCGAGGGCGACGAGGTGCAGCGATGGCAGCGATTCCTCATCGGGCAGGGGCTGCTCCCGTCGGTGACGGACGGAGTGTTCGGCCCCATCACGGAGCGCGCCACTCGCGCCTTCCAGCGGCGCGCAAAGATCGACGTGGACGGGACGGTGGGTCCGATGACGTACGCGGCGGCGCTGCAGCGGGGATTCGATCCGGGCTTCACCGACCCGCAGGGCGGCGCCGCGGGTGGGGACTGGCCACCGCGGCCCAGCTTTCTCCCGCTCGTGGCCAATGCCGACCGCGCGGCGGTGTTCGGCGCGTTCCGCTACGAGGCGGTCGGGCCGGACACGGACGACATCCGGATCCTGGGCGGCTGGCAGCAGGCGAACATCAGGCCGATGGCGGTGGCGCAGCTCGCCGGCGTCAAGGGCGCCCCCGCCACCGGGCGCATCTGGGTGCACCGGCTCATGGGAGCGCAGATCCAGGCCCTGTTCCGCGCCTGGGAGGAAGCCGGGCTCGGGAATCTCGTGCTGACCTGGGAGGGCAGCTTCGCGCCGCGATTCGTGCGGGGGAGCCGCACGACCTTGTCCAATCACGCGTGGGGCACCGCCTTCGACATCAACTATCAGTGGAACCGTCTCGGCGCCGTGCCGGCGCTTCGGGGAGACCGGGGCTCGGTGCGCGAGCTAGTACCCATCGCCCAGGCCCACGGCTTCTACTGGGGCGGGCATTTCTCTCGGTGTGATGGCATGCACTTCGAGGCGGCGCGCGTCGGGTAGCGCCCACCGTCGTCGCCGCCGCTAGCGCGAGATGGCGGGCGCCTCGTCGGCGGGCCGCGCGGCAAGCTGCGCGCGGAGGAACTCCTGGAGGTCAGCGGCCGGCGTCACGAACGTCTGGCCCGCGACCGGCACATCGACGTGGGTGGGGGAGGCCGCCCCCTCGAAGGCGACGCGCGCGGTGGGATAGCCCTCCACCAGACCGACCAGCTCCCCGCCGCGCGAGCGGAACACGCCGCCGCCGCTGGCCCCGTAGCTCACCGTCGCGTCAACCATCAGCCGGCCCGCGCTGGCCATGCGGTCACTGCCGGAGCGCCGGAGCTGGCTGATGACGCCCCGTGAGACGGTGAGCTCGCGGCCCCAGGGGAAAGAGACCACCCAGACCGATTCGCCCAGCACCGCGGGGCCGCCCAGCCGGGCCACCGGACAGTACGCGCTCGACGTACCGAGCAAGGCAAGGTCGAGCTGCTCGGTGTCGGACACGGCGAGCAGGGTGGCGGTGGCGCGTACCCCGGGGCCCTCGTGGCGCCGGAACAGCACGCGGATCTCCTTGGCGCGCCCCGTTCCCGCGAAGGTGTGGCCGCTGGTGAGGATCAAGCAGTCGGCACCGGGGGAACCGGGACGGGCGGCAATCACGACTCCGGAGCCGCTGCGAAACCGCCGCCCCTCTTGCTGCTCGAGCACGACCTGCACCGAGGCGGGAAGGATATCGTCGAGGACGCGCTCGGGCGGTGGCTCACGGAGCCACGATCCGCCACATCCGGCGGCGCCGATCAGGGTGAGCACGGCCGCAGCGGCGGCCACCGAGGGCGCGATGCGCGATGCCTCTCTCACATGACGATGATACGCCACGATCGCACTCGCCCCGCCATGTAAGGTCGACTCGGTAAGTTTTCTCGACCGCCCCGGAGCCGAGCGACTTCATGCCGTCTTTGGGTGCCGGAAGGCATGCCATCCGGTCGAATCTGCGGGTTGCCGTCGCTATCCGCGCCTGGCATCGCGGTTGCGTACGAGGGGGTGGCCGCCGCAACGAGCGGCGCGCGACTTCAAGTTATCGACCGCTTCGACACAGGAGGGAACCAAATGAGCAAGCTGCTGAAGGCAGGAATGTTCGGAGCGTTGGCCGTCGCCCTCGTACTCGGGAGCATAGCCGGCGCGCAGGCCGCCGAGATTACCGGCAAGGTGCAGGCGGTGGATCCCACGGGCAAGTTCGTCACCCTCGACGACGGCACCATGCTGATGATTCCAGCCACCGCCAAGGTGGACCGGAAGGCCCTCGCGCCCGGCGCCGAGGTGAAGGCCAGCTACGAAGAGAAGGGCGGCCAGAAGGTCGCCAGCTCGATCCAGATCACGCCGAAGAAGTAACCTGCTCGAGGCGGACTGGCGGCTCTCGGAGCTCGGGCTTCGGGAGCCGCGTCAGGCCGCGGCCCCTCCGCCAAGCATCCGCGTTCCGCGATATGATCCCTGCGGGTGCTTCCATGAAGATCCTCGTCGTCGACGTCGGCGGCAACAACGTGAAGCTCTACGCCCCCGGAGCGAGCCGGGCCCGCAAGCTCGCCTCGGGCCCGACGTTCACGCCGGCGGCGATGGCGGCGACTGTCCGCGCCGTCGCGCGAACCTGGTCCTACGAGGCGGTCACGCTCGGCGTGCCCGGACCGGTGGTGCGGGGGCGGTTGGTCGCCGAACCCGTGAACCTCGGCGGCGGCTGGAAGGACTTCGACTACGAAGCGGCGTTCGAGCGGCCGGTCAAGCTCGTCAACGACGCGGCCATGCAGGCGCTCGGCAGCTACAAGGCCGGACGCATGCTCTTCCTCGGCTTGGGGACCGGGCTCGGCTCGGCGATGGTGAGCGACGGCCGGATCGAGCCGATGGAGCTTTCCCACCTGCCGTACCGGAAGGGCACCTTCGAGGACTACGTGGGACGGAAGGGGCTCGAGCGGATGGGGAAGAAGAAGTGGCGGCGCCACGTGGAGCGCGTGGTGGAGATCCTCGTCGCCGCGCTCATGCCCGATGACGTGGTCATCGGGGGCGGGAACGTGAAGAAGCTGAAGCGTCTGCCCCCCGGGGCCCGGGCGGGGTCCAACGACAACGCCCATCGCGGGGGCGTGCGTCTGTGGCGCGAGGTCGGACCACCCGGTCCGAGCCCGCGCCGCTCCATACGTTAGTCCTCGGAGGCTACGGGGTCGACGGGGGCGGCACGCGCCGTTTGGTGGCCTGCTCGAATCCGTACGACAGCTCGATGAGCCGGGGCTCGCTGCAGGCCATGCCGGTGAAGGTCACGCCGAAGGGCGCGGATCTCGCCGCGAAGCCATCGGGAAAGGGCGGGGTCGGCGCATTGAGGATCAGGCCGAAGGGGACGATGATCGACGGGTAGCCGGGGCGGGAGGCGATGAGGGCGCCGGTGGCGCCGGGGAAGAGGATCGCGTCGAGCTGCTGGGCCTTCATCACCGCGTCGATGCCCTTGGTCCCGGCCAGCGCGATGTCCTTGGCCCGGTCGGCCTCGTATCGCGCGCGGTCGGCCACGAGATCGATCTCGTCCGAGATGTCGAGCTGGGATTGCCCGTACTTGATCGCGCCCCGGCTCGGCCGCGCGAGGTTGTAGTTGCGCAGCTCGGTGAGGCTCTTGACCGGCGCGCTGGGCCCCAGCGACTGCAGCCACGCGTTGAAGTCGCGCTTCATCCCGTACTTGAACGTGACCGAGCAGTTGGCGTCGGTGGCCTTGGCGCCGGGCGCGCCCGAGCAAAGCCCCCAGGCCACGTGGTTCTGCGCCGGATCGGGGTCGATCACGCTGGGAATATCCGCCGGATCCACGATGACGGCGCCCTCGCGGCGGAGCGCTTCGATGGCATCGGCCATTACGCTGGACTGCTCGGCGGTGAGGCCTCCGCGCGGGGCAGACTCGCCCGGTGGCGTGTAGCGGTCGTAGTAGAAGGCGCGCGGGATGCCGATGCGCGCGCCCTTGAGCCCATCACGCTTGAGAAAGGCCGTGTAGTCGCGATTGAGGGGGAGAGGGCAGGCCCTCGTCGCCGCGTCGTTCGGGTCGGGCGCGGGACTTTCGAGCACGCCCATGAGGATGGCGGCGTCGGTCACCGTCCGCGCCATGGGGCCGGCGGTGTCCTGGTCGGCGGTGATGGGGATGATGCCGTAGCGGCTGATCCGGCCGACGGTGGGCTTGATACCCACCAGCATGGTCTGATTCGCCGGGCTCAGGATGGAGCCGGAGGTCTCGGTTCCGACATTGGCAGCCCAGAAGCTTGCCGCGGTGCCGATGCCCGAGCTCGACCCGCCGGTGAGAAGCACGGGGCGCCCGTCATTCGTGCCCTCCCGGGGATCGCGCCGCGGATCGTAGGGGTTCAGACCGTAGCCGGCAAGGCCGCTGTAGTTGGCGGGCATGGGCGTCGGCGGCCCGGCCACCCAGTTCGCCAGCTCAGTGAGCACGGTCTTGGCGATGATGATGGCGCCGCCGTCGCGCAGGTTCCTGGTAACGGTGGCCTCATAGGGCGGCCGATAGCCTTCGAAGGCGACCGCGCCGCCGGTGGTCGGCATGTCCGTGGTATGGATATTGTCCTTGAGCGCGATCGGGATGCCGTGGAGCGGGCCGCGGACGCGGCCCTGAGCCCGCTCGCGGTCCCGCGCGTCCGCCTCCTCGAGGACCCGGGGATTCACGGTGATGATTGCCTTGAGCTGATCCTCGTAAAGAGCTATCCGCGTGAGGTATTCGAGGACGATCTGGCGAGACGTGATGCGGCCGTCGGTCAGGGCCTGGCGCATCTCGGGGATCCCTGTCTCGACCACGGGGAAGGACGGGCGAGAGCTGAATCCCGCACACCCAGTGGTCAGGAACACCGCGAACGTGAGCAGGGTCGTGGCCGATCGCCTCATGGTGGCCTCCTGGAGTTGGACTGGGCGGTAGTGTAGCCGAAGAGGCGTCCGGCGGTCACGGGCCCGGGGGGGGCAGTCACGCCCCCGGAGGAGGAGCCTTGACGCCGACCGCCCGCTGCGGCTACTATCGGGCCGACCAGTCAACTGGCCCGGGGCCCAAACCGACGAGACCGGAGGAAAGCGCCATGATCTGGGAAGCACCGGAATTCATCGAAGTGAAGATGGACGCCGAGATCAACTCCTACCAGGACGATTTCGAGCGCGAGTCGGACGAGCGTTTCTAGCCGGCCGCGCCGGCTTCCGATCAGCCCCCACTCGGCCGCTGGCTGAGTCCGGGGGCTGTCGCGTCTTCAGGGGTCTGTCATGCAAATCCGAGTGCTGGGCTCGGCGGCCGGCGGCGGCTTTCCGCAGTGGAACTGCGGCTGCCCGAACTGTCGGGGCGTCCGCGCCGGCACGATTCCCGCGACGCCGCGCACGCAGGAGTCGGTCGCGGTCAGCGCGGATGGCGACGGGTGGTTCCTCCTGAATGCCTCCCCGGAGATCCGGCAGCAGATCGAGAGCTTCCCCGGAACACATCCTCGCGCGGCGCGCCACTCTCCGATCCACGCCATCATCCTCACCAACGGCGATCTCGACCACACGCTCGGGCTCCTGTCCCTGCGCGAATCCCACCCGTTGGTGGTCTACGCAACCGAGCATGTCCACCGTGGCTTCACCGACGGCAATGTCCTCTACCGGACCCTTCAGCGCTTTCCCGAGCAGATCACCTGGCGTCCGCTCAAGCTGGGGCGGGAAGAGGCACTGGCGGGCACGGACGGACGCGAGCGCGGGCTCTTGGTGGAGGCGGTGCCGGTGCCGGGCAAGCTGCCGATTCACCTGGAGCGCCACTCGGTCCCCGATCCCGAGGACAATATCGGCCTCCGCCTCCGTGAGGCGTCCACGGGGCGCCGGCTGGCCTATTTCCCCGCCGCCGGCGGTCTCACCCCCGCGGTGCGCGAGGCGCTGGATGACGCCGACTGCGTGTTCTTCGACGGCACGTTCTGGTCGCCGGACGAGCTGCCCGCGCAGGGACTCGGCACCAAGCGCGCGGACGACATGGCCCACCTGCCCATGGGGGGCGGCGGGGGCAGCCTGGCCACGCTCCGCGGGCTCCGCGCTCCGCGCCGCGTCTACATCCACGTGAACAACACGAATCCCGTCCTGCGGGATGATGCGCCGGAGCGGAAGGACGTGGAGGCGGCCGGCTGGGAGATCGCCTGGGACGGCATGGAGGTGCGCCTGTGACGCCGGCCGCGGTGCCGGCCCCCCTGTCGCGCGACGACTTCACCGCCTGGGTGCGCAAGGAAGGCGAGGCGCGGTACCACGACCACCATCGCTATCACGCCCTCATGCACGAGGGGCGGCTCACGCGGCCCCAGCTCCAGCAGTGGGTGCTGAATCGCTTCTACTACCAGACGCGCATCCCCATCAAGGACGCCATCATCCTGTCCAAGTCCGAGGATCCGGCCTTCCGCCGGATGTGGATCCGGCGCATTCGCGACCACGACGGCGACGAGGCGGGCGAGGCCGGCCTCGAGCTCTGGCTGCGCCTGGCCGATGGCGTCGGCCTGGACCGCGAGGAGGTGGCGAGCTGCCGCTCGGTCCTCCCCGGCGTCCGCTTCGCCTGCGACGCCTACGTCGAGCTCGTGCGCGAGCGCACGCTGGTGGAGGCGGTGGCCTCGTCGCTCACGGAGTTCTTCGCCCCCGACCTCATGTCCAAGCGCGTGCTGGCCTGGGAGAAGCACTATCCCTGGGTGAGCCCGGACATGCTCGCTTATTTTCGCTCGCGGGTGCCGCGCGCCCGGCGCGACTCCCTGGAGGCCATCGACTTCGTCATCCAGCACGCGACCACGTACGCGATGCAGGAGCGCTGCGTGGCGGCGCTCATCCGCAAGACGGAGATTCTCTGGCATCTTCTGGACAGCACCTACGCAGCCTATGTCGAGCCGGGCTGGGGCCCGGAGGGAGCGCGGGCCACGTGATCTCCGCGGAGAGCCGGCTCCGCCTGGCCGCCAAGGCCCGCCTCCGATTCGACCGCAAGTCCTCACGCTACATGCTGCTCTATCCTGAGCGGGGGCTCGTGCTCAATCCCACCGCCGCCGACGTACTTCAGCGCTGCGACGGGGAGCGCACCGTGGGCTCTATCGTGACCGAGCTGGCCCAGCAGTACGGGCACGAGGCGCCGGCGGTGGAGCGCGAGGTGCTGGAATTTCTCCAGACCATGGCCGACCGCGGCCTGGTGCGGGCGACGCCGTGACCGAGTCCGAACGCCCCTATACGCTGGTCGCCGAGCTCACCTACCGCTGTCCGCTCCGCTGCGTCTACTGCTCGAACCCGCTGGACTATGGCCGCCACCGCGAGGAGCTCGACACGGAGACATGGCGGCGCGTGCTCCGCGAGGCCGAGGACCTGGGGGTGGTGCAGCTCAACCTCACCGGCGGGGAGCCCCTCGTCCGTGACGATCTCGAGGCTCTGGTCGAAGAAGCGCGGCGCCTCGACCTCTACACCAACCTCATCACGAGCGGGATCCCGCTCCGGCGAGAGCGGCTCGCGCGCTTCCGCGAGCTCGGGCTCGACAATGTCCAGATCTCCATTCAAGACACCGAGGCGGCGCCCTCGGATCGAATCGCGGGCCTCCGCGCGTTCGACCGCAAGCTGGTGGTCGCGGGCTGGGTGAAGGAGCTGGGCTTTCCGCTCACGCTGAACACCGTGCTCCACCGGGAAAACCTCGACCGGGTGGAAGAGGTGGTCGCGCTCGCCGAGCGGCTCGGCGCCGACCGCCTGGAGCTGGCCAATGCGCAGTATCTCGGCTGGGCCCTCCCGAATCGCGCCGCGCTCCTGCCCACGCGCGCGCAGCTCGCCCGCGCGCGCGAAGTGGCCGCCGCCGCGCGGAACCGGCTGCGGGGAACGATGGAGGTGCTCTTCGTCACGCCCGACTACTACACCGACCTCCCCAAGGCCTGCATGGACGGCTGGGGCCGACGCTTCATCGTGCTCTCCCCCGAGGGGCTGGCGCTGCCCTGTCACGCCGCGCATACCCTGCCGGGCCTTCACTTCGACTCGGTGCGGGACCGGTCACTCGGCGAGATCTGGCGCGACTCCGCCGGCTTCCGCGCCTTCCGCGGCGAGGAGTGGATGCCCGAGCCCTGCCGGAGCTGCGACCGGCGCGGCATCGACTTCGGCGGCTGCCGCTGCCAGGCCTACCACCTCACCGGCAACGCCGCCGCCACCGATCCCACCTGTCAGTTCTCGCCCGATCACGGCCTGATCGAGACCGCGCGCGAGGCGGCAGAAAACACCGAGGCTCCGGAGCTGATTTACAGAACCGAGCGGGGGGGGAGCATGGGGGAGGAGCGGCGATCGCTCCCCCCCATCTCATGAAGCGGCGGCGGCGCATGGACGCGAGCTTCTACATCCTGCTGGGGTTGACGGTCGCGGTGCTCGCGTTCGCGCTGGTCAGGGATCCGGCGCTCGCCTTGCGCGGCTTCCAGTCGAGCGGGCGGCTGTTCAGCGGCGTGTGGATGGAGCTGGCGCTGGGCTTCGTGCTGGCGGGGTTGCTCGACGTGCTCATCCCCTCGCCGGTGCTCTCGCGCTGGCTGGGCGACGAGCATCTGGGGCAGGGGATTCTCGTCGGCTGGGCGGCGGGTCTCGTGATGCCCGGCGGGCCCTATCTGGTCTTCCCCGTGGTGGCGAATCTTCTGAAGAGCGGGGCCGCGCCCGGTCCCCTCATCGCGCTCCTCACCGCCAAGACCCTGGTGAGCCCGGTGCGGATGCTGACCTACGAGGCCCCGCTGCTGGGTTGGCCGATGACCCTGGCCCGACTGATCCCGGGGGTGCTCCTTCCGCCGGCGCTCGGATGGGTGGGCCACTGGCTCTACACGATCTTCGCTCGGCGCTGAGCGCGCGCCGCGGCGCTGCGGTGCCTTGACAAGGAGGAACCCCGGACCGTATCGTCCAGGCCGCAGAGACGCGGTCCCTGCGTAGTCTCGCTCACGGACTCTCATCGCCCCAAACGGACCTCGAAGGGGAGGCTCGACATGCGCCGCACTACCCTGGCATCGCTCCTCGTGTTCCTGGCGGTTGGCGTGGCCCTCGTGGCGCTGGCGGGTGCCCAGGCGCCCCCGACCTGGAAGCAGGGCCAGCCGGCCAACCTGGCGGACTCCACGCTGGCCCCCATTCCCCAGCCGCCGGCGCCGAAGGCGCCGGGTGAGATCCCCGTCGACAAGATCAAGCTCCCGCCGGGCTTCAAGGCCACCCTCTGGGCTCACGGAATCAACAATGCGCGGGTGATGACCTGGGGTGACAAGGGCACGCTGTTCGTCAGCAGCCGCACCGCCGGCAACGTCTACGCCATCGTGGACAAGGGCAGCTCGCGCGAGGTCAAGACCATCGCCAAGGGGCTCAATCTCCCCAACGGCGTGGCCTTCCGGAACGGCACGCTCTACGTCGCCGAGATCCACCGCATCACCAAGATGGCCGGGATCGAGGACAAGCTCGACACTCCGCCGGCGATGGAGGTGGTGTACGAAACGTTACCGAAAGATGTTCCGCATGGCTGGAAGTATCTGGCCTTCGGACCCGACGGTAAGCTCTACTTCAATATCGGCGCCCCCTGTAATATCTGCATCCCGCCGGACACCCACGCGAACATCTCGCGCATCAATCCCGATGGCTCGGGCTTCGAGTACTATGCCCACGGCGTTCGGAACAGCGTGGGATTCGACTGGCATCCGGAGACCAAGGACCTCTACTTCGCCACCCACGGCCGCGACTGGCTGGGCGAGGACGTGCCGAGCGACCGGTTCGACGTGGCGCCGAAGAAGGGCCTGCACTTCGGCTTCCCCTACTGCCATCAGGGCGACATCCCCGATCCCGAGTTCGGCAAGGGGCGGGCATGCGGCGAGTTCGCGGCGCCCCTGATCAAGACGGGACCTCACGTGGCCGGCAACGGCGTGGAGTTCTACACGGGCGCGATGTTCCCCGCCGAGTACAAGAACCGCGCCTTCCTCGCCCAGCGCGGCTCCTGGAACCGGAGCCAGAAAATCGGCTTCCGCGTGATGATGGTCACCCTCCGCACCGGGGACGTGCCCAAGTACGAGGTCTTCGCCGAGGGATGGCTCCAGGGTGGTGATGTCTGGGGCCGGCCGGTCTACACCAAGCAGATGAAGGACGGCTCGCTCCTGATCGCCGACGACTACGCGGGAGCGATCTACCGCATCACCTACCAGCGCTGAGACTTCCGTCGCGGCTCCGGCTCAGGCTCGTGCCGGTCGCCCTGGCCGTCGCCGTGATGGCGGCGGTCCCGGGCCCGGCGCGGGCCGCCGATTTCGAGGCGGGCAAGCGTAAGGCCGTGCCGTGCGCCGCCTGCCACGGCGCGGACGGCAATTCCACCATCCCTGGCACGCCTTCCCTGGCCGGACAGCCGAACTACTTCACCCACTGGCAGCTCATCAAGTATCGCGACGGGCGCCGCAAGGATCCCCAGATGACGCCCTTCGCGGCGAACTTGAGCGACGCCGACATGGCGGACCTCGCCCTCTACTACGAAGCGCAGCGCCCGCGGCCGCGTCCGGCCGCCACGGACCCCGCGAAGGTCACCGAGGGCGGGCGGCTGGCCGCCCTGCACCACTGCACCTCCTGCCATCGCCCGGATCTCTCCGGTCAGCAGCAGGTCCCGCGCCTGGCCGGCCAGGACTTCGACTATCTCCTCCGGCTGCTGCGTGGCTTCAAGGCCAAGACCGCCTCCGACCTCGACGGGACCATGACCATGGCGGCTCAGCCCCTGCGCGAGGAGGAGATCCTGGACCTGGTCCACTTCATGGCGAGCCTGGGGAGCGGCGCGCCCTAGCCGCCCCGCCGCGCCTCAGCGGCCGAAGGTGGCGAGGTAGATGCGGAGCCCGAACGTGACCGCGACCGCCTGAATGGTGGCGTCCTCACCGCGGCCGTCGAACTTGATCTCGTGCCCCGGCGAGTACAGGTACTTGGACTCGAGTCCGAGGGCGATATTGCGGGTGACGAAATACTCGATCCCGGCGCCCACCGACGCCGCGACCGAGTTGCTCTTGGCCTCGATGCCCGTGAGGCCCGCGCGGGGCTTCCGATCGTTCCACTCGGCGTGCGCCAGCCCCACGCCCAGGAGGCCATAGGGCACCAGCCGTCCCTCCGCGAGCGGGTAGCGCAGGCGGAGCTGCGGGATGAAGGTGTAGATCGCATACTCGCCGATGCTGCCCAGGCCCCGACGGGCCAGCGCGACCTCGAACCCCTCGATGGCCAGCTCGACGCCCAGGTAGCGGCTCAGATCGAGGCCCAGCCCGATCCCGAAGTACTGGGCGAGCGCGTCGCCCCACGCCACCGGCACCGGTCGGGCTTCGATCTCCGAAGTGAGATCCGTGTCGGTGGGGAGGGCGACTCCGATGCGCAGGCCGAGATAAAGGCGAGTAGGGGTCGGCTCGCGCGCATCGGCCATCGGGGCGGGCCGCAGCTCGGGATAGTAGAGGCGAACGCCGATCGAGGTCAGGGGCGCCGAGGCGTTGATCTTCTGCCCCACGCCGCCGACGGTCAGCGTCTGCTCCCCCGCGAAGAGATACTTGAACTCGACGCCGATGGAGATATTGTCGTCCAGGAAGTACTCGACGCCCGCCCCCAGCGTTCCCACCGGGGTCAACGACTCGCTCTTCACCGAGATTCCGAAGGCGGGTTGCTTGCGGTCATTGAAGTCGGTGAGGGCGACCCCGGCGCCGGCGAGCACATAGGGGACGAGCTGGTCTCCGAAGAGCGGGTATCGCGCCCGGAACTGTGGCATGAGGGCGAACACGCCGTACTCGCCGAGCTGCTTGCCGTCCCCGCGTCGCTCGGGGAAGATCTCGAAGCGGTCGCCGGAGAGCTCGACGCCAAAGTGCCGGTTCAGGTTGGCGCCCAGGCCGAAGCCGTAGTAATCGTGGACGCCGGTAAAGCGGTTGGTGTCCCGTGCTTTGAAGTGGAAGTACCAGCGGAACTCATCGCTGTCCTCCGCCCACGCGCCGGCGACCGCGGCGGTGAACACCGCCACCGCCACCCCGGCGCCGGCCAGCCATCTCAAGCCCATGTCGTGGTCTCCCCGATCCGAGTGTAGTTGGTGCCGGGGGGAATCCCTTAATTCCCAGGGGCCAAGCGCCGGCGAGGCCATCGCGGTGGGGACAGACGCTGGGCGCCGGCGCGTGGCGGGGCGATGCGTTCGCGCCATCGGCCGGCATCGCAACGGGGATCGCGAGGCGGTGGCCCCGCGCGTGCCCCCTTGAATCAGGGCGCGATGGGCGATCGGGTCAGATTCCGCCCGTCACGTCGATGGTGACGCCGGTGACGAAGTCGGCGTCGGCGGAGGCGAGAAAGCCGATCACCCGCGCTTGATCGCGCGCCTCCGCCACGCGGCGGAGCGGGTTGCGCGCGAGCTCTTCCGATTTCTGAGCATCGGTCCACCCGTCCCACCGCGGCCGGAGCCGCTCGGTGAGGGTGAGGCTGGGGGCGATGGCATTGACGTTGATCCCGAAGGGACCGAGCTCATGCGCGAGCTTCCGCGTGAAGGCGATGATGCCGCCCTTGGCGGCGGCGTAGGCGCTGCTGCTCGACTCGCTGAGGCCGCGCCCGGCGATGGAGGAGATGTTGACGATCTTCCCCGCGCGCTGGCGCTTCATGATGGGCGCCACGGCATGGCAGAAGAGGAAGGTCCCGTCGAGGTTGAAGGCGAGAAGGCGCTGCCACTCCGCCAAGGTCAGCTCGTCCACGGTGGCGGCGGCCCGGGCGATGACGGTGCTGCCGCCCACCGCGTTGACCAGGATGTCGATGCGGCCGTGCTCGGCGACGACGGTCTTCGCCACCTCGTCCACCTGGTGAGGATCGAGGGCGTCCGCGCGCTGTCCGTGCGCGCGCCCGCCCGCCCCCTGGAGCGCGGTCACGGCGGCGTCGAGCCGCACCTTGTCGGTGTCCACCAGAACGACCGTGCCCCCCTCGGCAACGATGATGTCGGCGGTGGCCCGGCCGATGCCGCTCGCCCCCGCGGTGATGAGCGCGATCCGGCCCTCGAAGCGCATGGCGTCCTCCTCGGCGATGGGAATCAGGCGGCGACGGGCGTGGGTCCCTTGGCGTAGGCGATGCTGATGGGGGCATTGGCCTCGAACGGGCTCCAGAGGCCGAGCGTCTTGCCCATCTCGCGGACGGCGGGCAGCACCTCCTGGCCGAGCAATTTGATGCAGGTCTGGGTGTCCGCGTTGCTCACGAAGCCGTCGGCGCACCAGAAGCCCAGGATCGAGGGCCGCGTCTCCTCGAGCAGCCGCCGGAGCTTGGGGATCACCGTCCGGGGCGTGCCCGCGATGATCTGCTGGGAGGCGATCTGGTCCTCGAACTCGGCCGCCCGCGGATTGGCGCCGCGGCCCACCGCGTACTCGACGAAGGCTTTGCGGTAGGAGGGCGAGAAGTAGCCGGAGGGGCTCGACCAGACCGGATGCGCCAGCCCGGTGAACTCGCCCTGCATCCACATGAACTGGCGCGCGTTGGCCATCGCCTTCTCTTCCGTCTCGGCCACGTGGCAGCGCTGGAGATAGCCGCGGTTCTCGGGGCCGCCGGTATAGCCGGCCTCCGCCGCCACCGAGTCGTAGAGCTCCCAGATCTTCTTGGTGGCGTCGATGGCGGTGCTGAGCGCGATGTAGGGATAGCGCTGCTTCGCCGCCCAGATGATGGTCTCCTTGCTGAGCACGCCGGGGATCCAGATGCGCGGATGCGGCTTCTGCAGCGGCACCGCCCAGGGATTCACCACCCGGTGCTGGTAGTGGGTGCCCTCCCAGCGGAAGGGTCCCTCCTGCGTCCACGCGCGCACGATGAGCTCGTGCGCCTCCTCGAAGCGCTCGCGGTTGAAGGCGGGATTCACGCCGGTGGCGAGCTGCTCCTGACCGCCGCCGCGCACGAAGCCCGACACCAGCCGGCCCCGGGAGACCATGTCGATCATGGCCAGCTCCTCGGCCAGTCGCACCGGGTTATCGGCCAGGGGCAGGGGATTGCCCAGGAGAACGATCTTCACCCGCTTCGTCATGGCGGCGAGGATCGACGCGAAGACATTGCACTTGGCCTGCATGCAGAACGGCGCGTTGTGGTGCTCGTTCAGCATGATGCCGTCGAAGCCCGACTCCTCGGCCAGGCGGTAGTGCTCGAGGTACTCGTTGTAGAGACGGCTTCCCGCGACGGGATCGAAGTGCTTGTTGGAGAACATCAGCGCGGTGGCCCCGCGCTTCCGGCCCTCCTCCGCGGGATACGCCGACATCGGCTGCTCGGTGAAGTACATGAGGTGCATGGCGCTCTCTCCTCAGCCTCCGGCGACGAAATCGAGGACGAGGCGCATGAGCGCCTCGGGTTGCTCCACCTCCACGCAATGCCCGGCGCCGTCCATCACCGCCAGGCGCGCTCCGGGCAGGGCCCGCGCGTAGGCCTCGCCACATTCGAGGGGGACCACGCGGTTTCGACGTCCCCACACCACCAGCGCGGGGGTGGAAACCCCGGAGAGGAGGTGGGGGAGGGTGGGGTTGTACATGTACGGCTTCCACGCGATGCGAAAGGTCATCTCACGGTTGAGGTCCCACTGCTCGAGCTGAGGCGTGGGCGGGTCGGCGCCGAAGAGACGGTCGAAGGCGCTCTGATCCTCGAAGCCGGCGCGGGCGTAGTCGATGTAGCTGACCAGCGCCTGATCGAGGATCTCGCCCCGGGCGGGCTTCACGCCCATCGCGTTCACCAGGATAAGGCGCCGGAAGCCCCGCGGCGCCATGCTCGCCATCTCCGCCGCCATCCAGCCGCCGAAGCCCAGCCCCAGCAGCGAGGGGGTTTCCCAGCCGCGCTCGGCGATCAAGAGCTGATAGAGCACTGCCATGTCCCGCACGCTCCGCATCCAGGCGGGACGCTCGGAGCCGTCATAGCCCGGGTGCGAGGGCAGGTGGACGGTGAAGTGCTGGGCGAGCGCGTCGTAGAAGGGAAGACGCTCGGGCGTGCCGATGTCGTGGTGCAGGAGCAGCAGCGGCTCGCCGCGGCCGCTGGTGCGCAGCCGGACGGGGTGGCCCGCCACGCGCACCTCTTCGGTCTTCCAGGTCGCGTCGGGGAGGGATGTCGCGGTCGCGCTCACGGTGGGCTCGCTCTCTCGGGACCGGGTCTCGGAACCAATGTGTCGACGTGAGCGACGCTATCAGATGGAGTCGGCGTCCCGCAAGAGCCAAGACGGTCCCCTCAGGGTGTCTTGAGCCGCACGTCCTCGTAGGCCGGAAACGGAACCAGGGGCAGCGAGTTGATGGTGTGGTCGGCCACGCGGGGCCCGATACCGATCAATCCGCGGAGATCCATCACCGGCGCGAACATCACCCGCTCGACGGTGAGGCGCTGGATGCGGTGCAAGATGGCTTCGCGCTTGGCGGGATCGCGCTCGCGCGCCTGCTGCTGGAAGAGCTCGTCGAGGTCGGGATAACCGCCATAGGCATGGCTGCCTTTCGAATATATGAACGCCTCCACGCGGCTGGCCGCATTTCCGGAGTTGCCCACCGCGGTGAGGAAGAGCCCGCGCAGCTTCTTCTCCTGCCACGCCGCGTAGAAGGCGGCGCGCTCCATGAGGCGGCTCCGCACGCGGACGCCGGCGGCGTTGAGCGCGTTCATGGTCGCCTCCGCCACCGTGTAGAAGCCCGGGATGGGCACGAAGTCGCCCGCGTCGAGGCCGTTGGGATAGCCGGCCTCGGCGAGGAGCTGCTTGGCGCGCGGCAGGTCGTACGGGGGCGGCTCCACCTGCAAGGCGAACTCCATCACCCGCGGCACGATGACGCCCGCGGGGGGGCAGAAGCCCACGCAGGCCGCCTCGTTGATCGACTTGCGGTCGAGCGACAGGTTGACCGCCTGTCGCATGCGCCGGTCGTGCCACGGCGACTTCGGGTCCCACTGGTCGGCGAACTCGATCCAGAAGATGGAGGCGTGCCGCGTGTCCACTAGACCCAGGCGCGGATCTTTCTTCACCACCTCCGCCTCGGGCCCGTCGAGGAAGTACGCCATGTCGAGCTGATTGCTCTTGAGCGCGGCCAGCCGGCTGGTGCTGTCGGTGATGCTCTTCATGACGAAGCGCTTGACGTACGGCGCATGCCGCCAGTAGCCGGCATAGGCCTCCAGGACCAGCTCCACCCCGGGCGCGTGGCTCACGAAGCGATAGGGGCCCGCTCCCACCGGCCGCTGGCGGAAGCCCTCGTCCCCCACCTGCTCGATGTATTTCTTCGGAACCACCAGGCCCGCCGCGGTGGCGGTGGTCCCGTAGAAGGTCATGAAGTCGGGCCAGGCCTGCTTGAGGTGGAAGCGGATGCGCAGCGGGTCCACCACCTCCACGCGCTGCACGCGCGCCTGGAATTCCCGCGCCCCCGCGCCCTTGTAGCGATCGTAGCTGAACTTCACGTCCTCGGCGGTGACGGGATCGCCGTTGTGGAAGAGAAGGCCGCGGCGCAGCCGGAACTCGTAGACGAGCCCGTCCGGGCTCTCCGTCCACGATTCGGCCAGGCTGGCGCCCATCTTCTGCCCCGGCAGCGGGCGCACGAGGGCGTCATGCACCGCGTAGAGCACGCCGAAGGGCGTGATCTGGGGCGGCGCGGTGGAGGGATCGAGCCAGGCCGGGGTGACGGTCACGTGGAAGGACACCGTCACCTCGCCCGCGGGCGTCTGGGCGAGCACGGCGCTGGGCGCGGCGAGCAGCAGCGCGGCGACGAGCGGGAGGACGAAGCGGCGACGCGAAGGGGTCATGGGTTCCCTCCTCGGTACGGATCGGCCGTCACATTCTCGAGTCGTCGACTTTCAATCCCAGCCAGTGCTGGCCGACCAGCTCGTAGTGGGCGAGGCGCCCCTGCAGATGCTGGCTGATCACGTGGATGTCCTGGAAGTAGCGCTGGATGGGATGGCCGTCGTAGATCGCGGTGGCGCCGGCGGCGTTGTAGACGGTGTCGACCACCTGCACCGCGAGGCGGATCGCATGGGTGGTGGCGATGCGCAGCGCCGCGCGATGGTCGAGCGTGATAGTCCCCGTCGCGGCCACGTGGCTCCAGACTTCGCGGACCGTCTCGGTCAGGAGCGCGCGGGCGGAGCGGAGGTGGGCCTCGGCGCGGCCGACGTCGGCCTGGACCATCGGCTGCTCGCGCAGCAGCCCGGGCGTGGCCCGCGGGGTCTTGGCCCCGGCCAGCTCGGCGAAGGCCTCCAGACAGGCGCGGCCCACACCCACGGCCACCGAGGCGTCGCCCGAGGCGAAGATGAGCGTGCGGGGAATCTTGTAGAGCGGCCCCGGTTCCAGGACGGGCGCGGTCACCGACAGGACGCTGCGCTCGGCCGGCACGAACACGTCGGTCACCCCGAAGTGGTGAGTCCCGGTGCCGCGCATGCCGCGCACGTGCCAGGTGTCGAGGCGCTCGGCCTCGGCGACCGGCACGAAGAGGTAGCGCTGCTCCGGCTTGCCGTCGGGCTCGAGGCGGACGCGGCCGTCGTCGATGATCTGCGCGTGGGCGGCCACCCACGCGGCGTGACGGCAGCCGGT
>Ga0137403_10002256_pt1 | contig 23701 bp, 24 predicted proteins | sample CZOMad2_1_16fung_FD_122057 | JGI IMG/M metagenome (GOLD analysis project Ga0137403, IMG submission 122057) | Vadose zone soil fungal communities from Angelo Coast Range Reserve, California, USA - CZOMad2_1_16fungal (Hybrid Assembly) | ecosystem: Environmental > Terrestrial > Soil > Vadose zone...
CCCGGCTGGCCGAACGTCGACATGCTGATCACGCCGGGACGCGCCCCGCCCACGTTCACCCAGACGAGGCGCACGGCGCGGCCGATCGTCGCGTTGACGCGGAAGCCGGCGCCGAACACCGACACCGCGCAGTTCACCTCGAGCGAGCGGCGGATCGGGCCGTTGACGATGACAAGCGGCGTGACGGCATCGGTCGTGCCCGAGACACCGACCAGCGCGAAATCGGGATCGCAAATCGCTTCGACGGCGGCGAGCACGACCGGCAGGTATTCCGGACGGCAGCCCGCCATCACCGCGCTGACGGCCACGCGCTCGACGGTGGCGCGGCCGTTGGCCGGGGCCACCAGGCCGATCAGCTCGTCGCGGGGGCGCCCGCTCGCCGCCACCGCCGCTCGTACGCGCTCCGCCGTCGGCGGCACCACGGGCAGGCCGTCGGTCACGCCGCGCGCGAACAGCTCCTCGATCGGATCCGCATCGGGGCTCACGGCGCGGATTGTAGCCTCGGAGGGGGGCTTCGCCCCCCTTCCGGCGCCGGCGAAGCCGGCGCTCGAACAGCGCGAGGCGCCGGCGCTGGACGAGGGTCGGCGCCTGAGCGATGCTGGCGCCGCATGCACGAGGACGCCCGACTCACGGACGACGGCGCGGCGGCGCTGGCCGCCGAGGCCCTGCGTCACGTCGCGAGCGGCCAGGTCGTCGGCCTGGGCACGGGCCACGCCGCCGGCGCCTTCGTGCGCGCGCTCGCCCAGCGCGTCGCGGCCGGGCTCGACGTGCGCGGCGTCCCGACCTCCGAGGCGACGGCGGCGCTCGCGCGCGGCCTCGGCATCAAGCTGCTCACGCCCGACGACATCGAGACGATCGACGTCGCCGTCGACGGGGCGGACGAGGTGGATCCGCGCGGCGAGTTGATCAAGGGCTACGGCGGCGCGCTCCTGCGCGAGAAAGTCGTCGCGAGCCTGGCGCGGCGCTTCGTCGTCCTGGTCGGCGCCGACAAGCTCGTCCCCGTGCTGGGCAGCCGTGGCCGGCTGCCGGTGGAGGTCGTGCCGTTCGCGGCGGGCCCGTGCCGCCGGCGGCTCGAGGCGCTCGGCTACCCGGCCGCGCTCCGCACCGCCGACGGCGCGCCCGTGGTGACGGACAACGGCAACCGCCTGCTCGACTGCCGCGTCGGCCCGATCGCCGATCCGGCCGCGCTCGAGGCCGCGCTGCGCGCGATCCCGGGCGTGGTCGGCACCGGACTCTTCGTCGGCATGAGGCCGGCCGTGCTGGTGTGGGACGGCGCCCGCTGCCGCACGTTGACGAGGGAGAGCCGGAATTGACGAGCCCGACTCCATTGACGAGCCGTCCGGAGTGGAAGGCGCTCGTCGCCCACTACGAGGCGGTTCGTGGCGTCCACCTGCGGGAGCTGTTCGCGAAGGATCCACGGCGCGGCGAGCGGCTGGTCGCGGAGGCGGCCGGGCTCTACCTCGACTACTCCAAGAACCGCGTGACCGACGAGACGATCAGGCTGTTGCTCGACCTCGCGCGATCCTCCGGCGTGACCGCGCGGAGGGACGCGATGTTCGCGGGCGACAAGATCAACGTCACCGAGCAGCGCGCGGTGCTGCACGTGGCGCTGCGGGCGCCGCGCGGCGCGCGCATCGTCGTGGACGGCGAGGACGTCGTGCCACGCGTCCACGCCGTGCTCGACCGCATGGCCGACTTCGCGGGCCGCGTGCGCAGCGGCGCCTGGACGGGCTTCACGGGCCGCCCGATCCGAAACGTCGTCAACATCGGGATCGGTGGCTCCGACCTCGGCCCCGCGATGGCCGCGGAGGCGCTGCGCTGGTACGGCGACCGGCGCCTCGTCCTGCGCTTCGTGTCCAACGTGGACGGCGCCGACTTCGTGGCGTCGACGCGCGACCTCGACCCCGCGGAGACGCTCTTCGTCGTGTCGTCCAAGACGTTCACGACGATCGAGACGCTGACGAACGCGCGCACGGCGCGCGCCTGGTGCGTGAGCGCGCTCGGCGACGAGCGCGCGGTGGCCAAGCACTTCGTGGCCGTCTCCACCGCCGCCGCCGAGGTGCGGAAGTTCGGCATCGACCCCGCGAACATGTTTCCGTTCTGGGACTGGGTCGGGGGCCGCTACTCACTCTGGTCGGCCATCGGCCTGTCGCTGATGATCGCGATCGGCCCCGAGCGGTTCGGCGAGCTCCTCGCCGGCGCTCATGCCATGGACGAGCACTTCCGCGGCGCCCCGTTCGAGACGAATCTGCCCGTGCTGCTGGCCCTCCTGGGGATCTGGTATGACGACTTCTTCCGCGCCGAGACACTGGCCATCCTGCCGTACAGCCACGATCTCGGCCGCTTTCCCGCGTACCTGCAGCAGCTCGACATGGAGTCCAACGGCAAGCACGTCGATCTCGACGGCCGCGCGGTCGATGACCCGACGGGGCCGATCGTCTGGGGCCAGCCGGGCACCAACGGCCAGCACGCGTACTACCAGCTCATCCACCAGGGCACGCGGCTGATCCCGTGCGACTTCATCGGCTTCCTGCGGCCGCTCGACGAGGTCGGCGAGCACCACCCGCTGCTCATGGCCAACCTCTTCGCGCAGACGGAGGCGCTCGCCTTCGGCAAGACGGCGGAGGAGGTCGCGGCGGAAGGCGTGCCGGCGTTGTCGATTCCGCACCGCACGTTCGAGGGCAACCGCCCCACCAACACGATCCTCGCCGAGCGGCTCACGCCGGCCGTGCTCGGCGCCCTCGTCGCGCTCTACGAGCACAAGGTCTTCGTGCAGGGCACGATCTGGCGCATCAACTCGTTCGACCAGTGGGGCGTGGAGCTCGGCAAGGCGCTGGCGAGTCGCATCACGCCCGAGCTGACGGCGCGCGACGAGCCGCCGCTGACGCACGATTCGTCGACGAACGCGCTGATCCGACGCTTTCGGCGGCCTTGACTCCGGCCGCCGGGTGGCGTTTAATTCCGGCCTTGCTCCATCACGCTTCGATGCTCGAGGAAACGACCGCACGCGTCACCGGGTTCAAGGTGTTCCGCCCCGGGGTCGAGGCGGCCCTGAAGGCGCTCGCCGTCGCCGCGCTGGTGGCGCTGGTCGTGCTCCCGTTCGCCTGGGGCTACCAGCAGCACAGCGAGGCGCGCGCGTGGCGCGAGATCGCGTGCACGTATCGGCTGAAGGAGGCGCTCAGCGACGGCCGGCTGCTGACGCCCGCCGACCTGCGGGGCGATCCGTGCGCGCGCCTGAGCGAGCTCGGCCTGCAGCTCGCACGCCGCGCGGACTGAGCGTCAGCGCCGCGTCCCGCCGAACCGCCAGCGCTTGAACGTGTAGACGCCACCCGGCTCCAGCCGTCCCTCCGCCACCAGCGTCGCGCCCTCCGCCGCGAAGTCGAACGTCGTGAGCACGCCCTCGTGGGCCGCGCGGTCGACCACCACGTCCGTCGTCGTCACGAACACCTCGTCGAGCAGCCGCGCCGCGCGGAGCGCGCCGAAGAGCGTCTGGCCGCCCTCGCACGCCAGGTAGCGCACGCCGTGCTCGGCGCGCAGCCGCGCGTGCGCGCGCTCGAGTCCGTTCGGCTCGAGCAGCGCCTCGACGATCACGGCGGGCTCGCGGATGCCCCGCCGCGTCAGCTCCGCGCGTCCCGCCGGCGTGGTGAGGATGATCGCCGACAGCCCGGGCGTGGTCAGCATCGGATGCTGCGGCGGCACGCGGCCGTACAGCGTATAGATGACGTTGCGCGGATGGTGGGGCAGTCCGCGCGCCACGCGGAAGGCGTAGAGCTCGGGCGCGCGCTCGTCACGCCGTTCTTGTGGGCTGAGGATCAGCGTCGGCTGCTCGCGGACCGTCTGCGCGCCGATGCCGGCGTCGCCGATCGTCCGCAGATAGCGCATGAGACGGCGGTCGGCGACGCGATCGGACCGCATCTCGCCGCCAAGGATCTCGCGCACCGGGTCGTCACCCGGGTCGCGCCGGCGCCACGCGACCACGCCGTTGGCGGACGTCACCACCACGCCGAAGATCCACGGCCGGTCGGGCGGCGGCGCCGGGAATCCGAGCGGCGCCCAGCGCTCGGGATCGGGCGTACCGACCTCGGGCCCCGCGCTGCGATATCGCGTCCACTGGATCCGGGTGAGATCTCCCACGGCGCCCAGTGTAGCGGCGCCGTCACGTCCTCTCGTCACCTCCCACGCGTCGCTCTGCGACGACGACCCGATAGCCGAGGTCGAGGGCGTCGCGTCTCAGTAGATCTACGTGGCGGCGCTCCCACGTGCCGTCGGCGAGATCGGCGCGCAGGCGGGCCAGCCCCGACTCCACGTCGGCGAGCTTGGTGAATGTCGAGATCGCGCCGCGCACGCCGGCGTCCAGGTACGCATCCGGCCGCCGCCAGTACGCGCCGAGGAAGCCGTCGACGCAGTCGTGGGGCACCGGCAGCGGCCGCGCGTCGACGCGGCCGAGTGACCGGCGCAGCTCCTCGAGCGTCGGAAAAATCTCGCGATCGATCGCCACGAGCTCGGGGAAGTAGTCGTCGACGAGCCAGAATCCCGAGGTCGCCGCCGGATCCCACGTGAGGACCACGACGCGCTCGCGCGCGACGCGCCCCAGCTCGACCAGCCCGCGCGCCCGATCCGGCCAGTGGTGCACGGTGAGCACCGCGAGCGCGGCGCCGAACGTCGCGTCGCGGAACGGCAGGTCGGTCGCCGACGCCTGCACGGCCGGCGCCGCGCCGGGCCGGCGCTGGCGCAGCATCGCGGGCGAGGGCTCCACGGCGACGACCGGGCGGTCCGTCGGCTCGTAGGAGCCGGTGCCGGCGCCGACGTTCACCACGCTCGCGGCCGCGCCGAGCGCCGCCGCGATCGCGGCCGCCAGCCGCGGGTCGGGCCGCCGATAGACGTCGTAGCCGCGGCCGATCGTGTCGTAGAGCTGCCGCCTCATCGCGCGCGTCGCAGGCGCAGCAGCCGGCGCGCGTTGCCCTCGTAGATGGCCGCCCGCTCGGCGTCGCTCGCACGCATCTTCTGCATGGCGGCCATCGTGTCGCGGATGAAGCCGGGCCCCTTCTCCGGGTCGAACGGCATGTCGGTGCCGAACAGGATCCGCTCGGCGCCGAAGAACGCGAGGCCCGACTCCATCGCGTGCCAGGCGCCGAAGAGCGCGGTGTCGCCATAGAAGAGGCGGAAGTAGTCGATCGGCCGCCGCGCCAGCCGGCCCAGCGCGGCCACGTCGTCGGGATCGTCGCTGCGGGTGCCGAGCTGGTCGAGACCGCCGCCGACGCGCCCGGCGCAGAACGGGACCATCGCGCCCATGTGGTGGGTGATGATCTTGAGATCGGGATGCCGGTCGAAGAGGCCGGAGAAGACGAGTCGACCCATCGCGAGGCTCGTCTCGTACGGCCAGCCGAACGCCCACCAGAGATCGTACTTGCTGCGCGGCTCGCCGGCGTAATCCGCCACCGTGGCCGGCCGCGCCGGGTGCAGCCAGATCGGCAGGTCGCGCTCGGCCATGCGGGCGAAGAGCGGGCGGTACTCGGGCCCATCGAGCGGGCGGCCCGCGACGTTGGAGAACATCTGCACGCCGGTGGCGCCCAGGGTGTCGATCGCTCGATCGATCTCGCGCAACGCGGCGTCGGGGTTGTTCATCGGCAGCGAGGCGACGAACGCCGGAAAGCGGTCCGGGTGACGCTCGACGAGCGCCGCCATCTCGTCGTTGGCGAGCCGCGCGAGATCGGGGCTCGCGTCGGGATCGCCGACGACCTCGATCGGCGGGTTGGCCAGCGTGAGCACCTGCACGTAGTCCTCGTAGCGATCCATGATCCGGAACCTCAGCTCGACGTCCACGAGGACCGGGATGCCGGACATCCGCTTCTGCAGCGCCATCCCCGCCGGGGCGACCGCGAGCATCCGATCGAAGTATCGGCGCGGCAGGATGTGGGGGAACACGTCGATCTTCTGCATGGCGCCGATGATACGATCGCGCCGTGACGACGGCGAGGCTGATCGGCCCGGGAGGCCCCTCGTGATCCTCCGCTCGCTCGCGCTCTTCGCGCTCGCCGGACTCTGCGAGATCGGCGGCGGCTATCTCGTCTGGCAGTGGTGGCGCGAGGGCGCGCCGCGGCTCCTCGGCGTGCTGGGCGCCGCCGTGCTCGTCCTCTACGGGATCGTGCCGACGTACCAGCCGCAGCATTTCGGACGCGTGTACGCCGCGTACGGCGGCATGTTCGTCGTGCTCTCGATCCTCTGGGGCTGGGCCGTCGACCGCATCGCGCCCGACCGCTTCGATCTGCTGGGCGGCGGGCTCTGCCTGGCCGGTGTCGCGGTCGTCATGTACTGGCCCCGGTAGGCCGGGCCCACAAAATTCCCGAGGTCTCGCGAGACTCGGCTACACTGTGCCCTCGGAGGAGCGAGATGAAGACAGCGCTGCTGGCCCTCGCGTGCCTGGTCGTGACCGCGCAACCGTGCGCCGCGGAGTGGTTCGCCGACATTTACGCCGGGGTCAGCCTCACCGACAAGCACGACGTCACGGAGCACGACCGGACGGTCGGGCTCGCGAACTACCGTGACGTCAAGTTCGAGACCGGGCTGGCCTACGGCGGCCGCTTCGGCCGCTATTTCGACGCGGTGCCCTTCCTCGGCATCGGCGTCGACTACTTCAACTTCTCGCCCAACATCGGTGCCCAGACGGTGCGCGTCGACGGGTGCGTGTCCATCGGCGGCTGCGGAACGGACAAGACCGGGTTCGGCTCGTACGACCTCAATTCCCAGGCGGTCTCGCTCGACGTGTTCCTGCGCCTGCCGCTCCTGAAGTCGGCGGACATGCCCGGCGGGCGGATCCAGCCGTACGTCCTCGGCGGGACGCCGATCTTCATCACCACGCTGACGCCGCGCAACACGCGGCTGTTCCGCAACGCCGACGGCGACACCGACGTCACCTGGGGCTACAAGGGCGGCGCCGGGCTGGCCGTCTACGTCTACAAGAACCTCATGGTGTTCGGCGAGTACCGCTACACCCACACGGAGCCGGAGTTCGAGATCCGCGATTCCGGGGCGACCCGGGCCACGTTCAAGACGGAGCTCAACACCCACACCGGCCTCGTCGGTATCGGCGCGCGCTGGTAGCCGCGCCGCGCGCGGCGGCGCGCGACCCTAGCCCGCCGGCTCGCCGGCGTTCACCGCGAGCACCTGGCCCGAGATGTTCTTCGCGAGATCGCTCGCGAGGAACAGCGCCGCCTCCGCGATGTCGCCCGCCGCGGTCATCCGCTTGAGCGGCGAGCGCTCGACCATCGTCTTGCGCATCGCCTCCTCGCTGACGCCGCGCACCTGGGCCTGGCCGGCGATCACGCGATCGATGCGGTCGCCCTCGACCGCGCCCGGCGCGACGACGTTCACGCGGATCCCGTGCGGGCCCAGCTCGAGCGCGAGCCCGTACGCCATGCCCACCTGCCCGGCCTTCGCCGAGCAGTAGCCGATGCGATAGGCCAGGCCGCGCCGACCCGCGCCGGAGGAGATATTGACGATGGCGCCGCCGCCCGCCTTGATCATCTCCGGCACGGCGAAGCGCGTGCACACGTACGAGCTGGTCAGGCACGAGTGGATCGTGTACATCCAGTCGTCCATCGTGTAGTCCTGCACCGGCTTCGTCGGCCCGCCGTCGCCCGCGTTGTTGATCAGCGTGGTGATCTTGCCGAAGGCCTTGACCCCGGCCGCGATCATCCGCTCGACGTCGCCTTCCTTCGCGGCGTCGCACGTGACGGCGATGGCGCGCCCGCCGGCCTTGGACACCAGCTCGGCGGTCTCACGCACGAGGTCGGCCGAGCGGGCCGCGCAGACGACGGCGGCCTTCTCCTGCGCGAAGCGCAGGCTCAGCGCGCGGCCGATGCCCTTCGACGCTCCGGTGATGATCGCGACTTTCCCGTCGAGCAGTGCCATGGCGCTCTCCTGAACGTGGGTTGACGGGAGTGTACATTACCTCGCGCGTAATTGAAGACGCCTCCCTCTCCGCGTCACGATGCGCTCGGCATCGAACCTCGAGAGGAGGATGACATGGCCGTCGTCGCCGCGCTTCTCGCGCTCGGCGGCGCGTGGGCCGCGATGCACGGCGCGGGGCTCGTCGTCCGCGCCGTGCGCCAAGCGGACGACCCGGCGTCGTCACTGTGGATCATCCGCGGCCTCCGCGGCCTCGTGGTGGCCGTCGGCGTCTGGGCGCTCGCGGGCGGGTGGGTCTTCGAGCAGACGTGGCTGCTCGTCTTCGGCGCCGTGTTTCTCGCGGAGGAGCTCTACGAGACCGGCGTCGTCGTGCTTCTTCTCAAGACCGCCGGGGACGCGAGCGCGCGCTGAACGCGGGCGGCGGCTAGGGCGACTGGCGCGGCGATGGCGGCGGCGCGGTCGCCGCCGCGCTGCCGGTCTCGCCGCGGGGGCCGGTCTCGCGCGGCCCGGGACGCTCGTCGTACTTCGTCTTGAGCTTCGCGACGAGATCAGGGTAGCCGGAGCGCTGGATGATCGTGTTGAACTGCGCGCGGTAGTTGGCGACGAGGCTGACGCCCTCGAGCGTGACGTCGTACGCCCGCCAGCGCTCGCTCTGCGGGAACATGCGGTAGTCCACGGGGATCGCCGTGCCCTGTTTCGTCACGATCAGGGTCCGGACCACGGCGCGGTCACCGTCCACCGTCTCGCCGAGGTACTGGATCTTCTCGCCAGAGTAATTTTCGATCTTCGAGATGTACGACTGCTCGAGCAGATCTCCGAAGAGGCGCGTGAACTCCTCGCGCTCCGCCGGGGTTCGCGCCTGCCAGTGCAGCGCGAGGCTCCGCCGGGAGATCTCGCCGAAATCGAAGATCTGGTTCGCCACGGCGCGGATCGACCGGCGACGCTCCAGCGACCTCCCCTCTTTCTTGAGCTCGGGGTCCGCGAGGATTTTCAACACTTGATCGACCGACGTGCGGAGCTGATCCGTGGCCGGGCCGGCCAGCGCGTCGGAGGCCGTGAGCAGCGTCAATCCCATGACGAGCGCGACGATGGAAGGACGGGTCGAGGTCATGACGAGGATAGTGAGGCCTCGGTGGACAAAACGAAAGGGGCCAGGAACGTCCCGATGTTCGCGGCCAACGCGCAGGGACGCCGACGCCGGACCCGGGCGAACCGCCCGACGGCGGCGGGAGAGCTGCCTGCTACGCCGGCCGTCGGAGGGCGCGCACCGCATGTCGGGTGCGAACTCCTCCCACGTTCGCGCGTGGCACCGGGAATGCTCGGGTGATCCGGCGGCAGTCGGCGCGAGCCGCTTGGCGCTTGCATCGTGATGGGCAGCTATGGATAGTAGGGCCCCATGCAGGCGGGCCAGGTGATCTTCACGGTCGACCGGATGGCGTACGTCTGGGAAGACGTCGTCCTCGCCGGGCACGTGTGGGGCGATTGGACGGCCCTCGAGCAGCGGGTGCGCGACGGCCTGGCGTGCCTGGCGCGACTCGACGATGACGACGACGACGCTCTCGACGAGGCCGAGGTCGAGGCGGCGGCGTGCGACTTCCGCTATGCGCGTGATCTCGTCGCCGCCGCCGACCTCGAGGCGTGGCTGGAGCGCCGTGGAGTCACGGTCGACGCGTGGCTCGACTTCATTCGGCGCTCAGTGCTCCTCCGGCGCCGGGAGAACGATCTCGACGAGATTCGCGCAGCGTACGAGCTCGACGAGGACGAGGTCGCGGAGGCCGTGCTGTGCGAGGCGATCTGCGGCGGCATGGCGGTGAGCCTCGCCGAGCGCCTCGCCGCCCGAGCCGCCGTCTATGCGCGCATGCGCGACGAGGGCGGCGAGGCGACGGTGTTGACGGCCGAGCCCCCGGAGGACGTTGCGCAGGCGCGCCGCGAGCGGGTGCACATGCTCTCGCGGCTGGAGGCGGCATGGCAAGAGTTCATCGCGAGAAACGCGCCTCCCGAGGCCTTGCGTGGAATGATCACCGCCCGGCAGCTGGACTGGATGCGCTTCACCGTGCAGACCGTCCTGGCGCCCGACGTCGAAGTGGCCCGCGAGATCACGCTCTGCGTGCGGGAGGATGGTCGCCCCATCGATCAGGTCGCGGCCGAGGCGGGACTACGCGCCGAGATGCTCGAATGGTGGCTGGAAGACGTCGAGCCCTCCGTGCGGGAGGCGCTGGTCGGCGCGATGCCAGGCGACGTGCTCGGGCCGCTCGCCTTGAAGGAGGGCCACCTGGTGCTGGCCGTGGGCAACAAGCGGCTGCCCGCGGAGGACGACACGACGGTGCGAGGACGAGCCGAGCGCGCGCTGTTGGCCCGCACGGTCGACCATGAGGTCGCCAAGCGCGTGAAATGGCACGGGACACTCTAGCCGACACGGGGCTCGACAAGCTCCTGGGGTTCCTGCCGCTCGAGTTGCGCGTCCATGTCGGACGCCGCTTCGTCCGCGGCACCCACGCCTTCGGCGCCGTCATCGTTCGCGAGGGTGATCCCGCCGACGCTCTGTACGTCCTCGTCAACGGCCGGGCCCGCGTCGTCAAGCGCGGCGACGGCGGCGAGGACGTCACTCTCGGCGTCCTCCGCCCCGGCGACGCCTTCGGAGAAATGGCGCTGCTCGAGCACACGACGCGTATGGCGACGGTGCGCGCCAGCAGCGACGTCGAGGTGCTCAGGCTCGACCGTGCCGCCGTCGAGGAGCTGCTGGTGTCCGCGCCCGACCTCAAGAAGTACCTCGAGCTCCACGCCTCGCGTCGCCGGCTGAACAACTTCTTCCGGACTTACACCGCCTTCGGACGCCTGTCGGTCGACGCGACGGCCACGATGCTGGCCGAGCTCGAGCCGCAGACGGCGACGCCGGGCGAGCGGGTGATCCGACAAGGAGACCCGCCGGGGCCGATGTACATCGTCGAGGAAGGCCGGCTGCGGGTCTTCGTCGAAGAGGACGGAAACCGGCGCTACCTTCGGTATCTGCGCCGCGGCGACTTCTTCGGTGAGCTGTCGCTCTTCAAGCACGAGCCGCGCACGACGACCGTGGAAGCCGTCGAGCCGTGCCGGCTGCTCCGCTTGACCGAGGCGACCTTCAACCACCTGCTGCAGACCTATCCCGAGTTCCGCACTCAGATGGAAGAGCGCATCGCCCAGTACGACTACCGGGTGGTGGCGCGCGTGCCGCTCGACTTCGCGGAGGAAACGCTCCCCGCCGAGCTGCGTGCACACGAGAAGGTCGGTCCGCGCCAGGTCGAGGAGGCGACGCCAGAGGACGAGCGCTTCGTCAAGCGGGCTCCGCGGATCCGGCGCTTCCCGTTCGTGCGCCAGATCGACGCCGCGGACTGCGGCGCGGCGGCGCTCGCCATGGTGTGCCGCCACTACGGGCGGGCCGTGAGCCTCGCGCGCATCCGCCGGCTCTGCTTCACGTCCACCGATGGCACGAGTCTCCGGGCGCTCTGCCGCGCCGCCACCGAGCTCGGCCTGGCCGCGCGGCCGGTGAAGGTCTCCGCGCGCAACCTCGCCCAGATTCCGCTACCGGCGATCGTGCACTGGGAAGGCAATCACTGGGTCGTGCTGTACGACGTTGCCGACGACCACGTGCGGATCGCCGACCCGGCGCTGGGTACCAGGCGCCTGCCGCGCGCGGACTTCGAGCAGCGCTGGAGCGGCTACACGGCGCTCTTCGACTACACCGAGGCGCTCGCGCAGGCGCCTGTCGAGGCGCCGAGCGCCGCCTGGCTCTGGCCGTTCCTGCGGCCCTTCCGGTCGGTGATCGTGCGCGCGATCGGGCTCGCCGTGGTGGCCGCCGCGCTCCAGCTGCTGCTACCCGTCTTCACCCAGGTGATCGTCGATCGCGTGCTGGTCGAACAGGACGTCGGCCTCCTGAACACGCTCATCGTGGCCATGCTGGTGGCGCTGGGCTTCATGACGGTGGCCACCGTGGTCCAGCGCTACCTCCTGAGCTTCACCGCCGTCCGGATCGACGCGTCCACGCTCGACTACCTCACCCGCACGCTGCTGGCATTGCCGATGTCGTACTTCACCTCGCGCCGAATCGGCGACATCCAGCGGCGCCTGGCCGGCCTGCGTCAGGTGCGCGAGTTCCTCGTCCACAGTGCGGTGGGTGGGATGACGGCTCTGGTGCAGCTGCTGGCTGCGCTCGCGCTCATGACGGTCTACAGCCCGTGGCTGGCCGCGGTCTTCCTCGTCACCGCACCGCTCTACCTCGGGCTCATGCGCTTCTCCGCGAAGCGCCTGCGCCCCATCTTCGACGAGCTGGAAGAAGGCTTCGGCCGCTACGCCTCCCATCAGATCGACGCGATCCGCGGCATCGAGACCGTCAAGGCGATGGGGGCCGAGGTGGGCTTCCGCGAGCTGATGCTGAACCAGTTCCACCGGATCGCCCGCCGCCAGTTCCGCGCCGACTTCACGGTGATGGCCTATGAAGGCGCCGTCACGATGGTGACGCTCCTGACCTCCGCGATCTTCCTCTGGGTCGGCGCCCGCCAGGTGCTCGACGGCCACCTGACGATCGGCGCGCTCGTGGCGTTCAACGCGCTGGTGGGAATGGCCAACGCGCCGATCACCACCCTGCTGAACCTGTGGGACAATTTCCAGCTCGCCGCGGTGCTGCTGGGGCGGCTCGACGACGTCTTCCATGAGGAGCCCGAGCAAGGGCGCGCGCGCGACCGACTGCAGCCCGTGCGAACGCTGGAGGGGCGCATCAGCCTGCGCAACGTCGGCTTCCGCTACGGTGGTCCCGAGTCGCCGGCCATCCTCGAATCGATCTCACTCGACGTCCCGGCCGGCCGGAACGTCGCCATCGTCGGCCGTAGCGGCTCCGGCAAGACGACGCTTGTCAAGTGTCTGGCCGGACTGCTGGAGCCGACCGAAGGAACGATCCTCTACGACGGAGTCGATCTCAAGACGCTGAACTACCGGGACCTGCGCCGGCAGATCGGGTTCGTCCTGCAGGACAATCACCTGTTCGACGACACCATCGCGCGTAACATCGCCTTCGGCGAGGACGAGCCGGACATGGATCGCGTGATGTGGGCGGCGCGCATCGCCAACGCGCACGAGTTCATCGAGCGCCTGCCCCTCGGCTACGACACGCGGATCGGCGAGTCGGGCCTCGCCATCTCTGGGGGTCAGCGCCAGCGCATCGCCATCGCCCGCGCGGTGTACCTGCAACCGCCGGTGCTGATCCTCGATGAGGCGACGTCGTCGCTCGACACGGAGTCCGAGCGGGCGGTGAAAGAGAACATCGACCGGCTGCTCGAGGGCCGAACGTCGTTCGTCATCGCTCATCGGCTGAGCACGGTGCGCGACGCCGACGTCATCATCGTCCTCGAGCAGGGCCGGCTGGTCGAGCAGGGCAGCCACGACGATCTGATGAAGCGCCAGGGCATCTACTTCTATCTCGTGAGCCAGCAACTGGGGCTCTGAGTCATGCCGCCCGACACCGAGCCGTTCCTCGAGACCGATCCCCCTCACTGGGCGGCCCGCAGCCTGACGTGGCTGGTGCTGGGCGTGTTCGTGGCCGCGCTGGTCGCCGCGATCGTCATCACCCTGCCCGAGAGAGTTTCCAGTCCCTTCGTCCTCGTGCCGGGCCACGGCACCGATCCGATCCGCGCCTCCCGCGGCGGCGTCGTCGCGGCCGTACGCGTGGCCGAGGGGCAGACCGTCGCGCGCGGCGCGCCGGCCTTCGTGATCCGCTCGTCGCTGGCCGGCGACCGCTCGGCAGAGCTGCGGACTCTCGAGACCCAGATGAGCGGCGCCGAGGAGAGCCGTCTCAACGTCCGCCAACGCTACGAAAGCCAGCGGCGCGCCGACGGCGAGGAGGAGCGGCGGCTGAGCGTGCGCACCGCCCATCTGCGCGACAAGCTCGCCGAGCAGCGCGGACTGCGAGAGGTCCGCGAGATGAGGTTTCAGAGGGACCTCGAGATCCAGGGCAACGAGATCGAGATCACGCGGCGCGAGATCGAGCTGAAGCGGGGGCAGTACGCGGTGGCTCGCGAGCTGACCGATCGCATGGAGCGCCACCATCGGGAGGGCACGATCTCGTGGCTCGAATACAATACCCGCCGCCTCGAGGCCACCAAGCTGGAGATCGAACAGCAGCAGCTGCAGCGCGCGCTCGAGACCTCACGCCTCAAGCTGAGCCAGCTCCGGGCCGAGCACCAGACGTGGGAGATCGACTGGAAGCTGAGCGTGGCCTCCATGGAAGCGGAGGCGCGCGAGGGGCAAGCGGCGCTGGCGGCGCTCGGTCAGAACGTCGCGGCGCGAACGGCCGAGCAGCGCGAGGTGGATCGGCGACTCACCGAAGACGCCGCGAAGGCGCGCATCCGGGTCACCGCGCTTCGCAGCGAGCTCGACATGACCCAGGGCGCCGAGTTGACGGTCCCGGCGCCCTGTGCCGGCGCCGTCCTCCGCCTGACCGCGAACGCGCCCGGCGCGGTCGTCCAGGACGGAGACGTGCTGGCGGAGCTGGCCTGCGCCGGCGAGCGTCTGCAGGCGGAGGTGAGCGTCGCGCCGTCGGGGGCCGGACGCATCGAGCCCGGCCAGGTCGTGCGCCTCCTCTACGACGCGTTCCCCTACCAGCGCCACGGCATCAAGTACGGCGCCGTGCGCTGGGTGAGCCCGGCCAGCGTGACGGTCAAGGACAAGCTCGTCTTCCGGGTGCTCGTGGACATCGAGGAATTCGGCGTGCGCGTGAAGGGCGAGACGCGGCCTCTCATGGCGGGTATGGGCGGACGCGCCGACATCGTCGTCGGCCGCCGCTCGCTCATCTCCTACGCCTTCGAGCCGATCCGGATGCTGCGCGAAACGCTCGCGGATCGTAGCCCCGCCCCTCCGCGATGAGCGCGGCGCAAGGCGGGCCGGAATCGGAGACGGTCGGCGGTGAAAGACCTTTCGGCGAAGAGGGCCGGCGCGCTCGAGGGCGGGATGTCGTCGCTGTCCGCCCCGACGCCGATCAGGCTCGACCCGGGCCCGGGCCCGGTCCCGATCCCCTTCCCGAACGCCCAGTGGAAGTGGTAAACCATCCTCGAGCGAAAGGGGGAGCCATGAAGAAGAAGGCGAAGAAATCAGGCGCGGGCAAGCGCAGCAAGAAGCGCGCGGAAACGAAAGACCTGTCGGCGAGGAAGGCGAGCGCCGTCAGGGGGGGCGTGATCTCGTCGTACACGGCCCCGGCACTCAAGCAGGATGCCCTGAAGGCGGCGGCACCGATCAAGAGCTTCGACACGTTCAACAAGTTCTAGGGGATCGAGGGTTCGACGAGCAGGCCGAAGTCCACCAGCCGACGGACGAGGTCCGGCTGCACGTTGATCCCTCGTTGCGCCTGGATCCGCGCCAGCGCCTCCGCGGTCGGGCGCCCGTCGAAGTAGGGCAGCACGTCCACCAGGAGGCGCGGAAGCTCGAGCGGATCGAAGGGGCTGTAGGTCACGATCCGGACGCGCGCGTGGCCGGTGGCGACCGACTGGAACGCGCCGACCACGAGCCGCGGCGGAAGCCCTTCGTCTCCGTGGCGGTGATACGCGTCCGCCGTGACGCGCGCGAGAGCCTCGACGCTGGCGCCGCCGATTCGGAGCACGTCGCGCCAGCGTAGATCGTTCACCACGGCCGCGGCGCGGCGAAAGAGCTCGCGCTCGCGGCCCTGCCACGTGCCCCACACGGCCCGGTAGGCCGAGTCGTCGGCCTCGCCGTCGAGGGCCGCGGCGTCGAGGTTCGAGGTGACGGCGCCCCGGTCGGAGCCGTGGGGCAGCAGCCGCGCGAGCATCTCGGCCTCGACGCCGATCTGGAGCAGGCAATACCGGCTCAGCTCACGCTCGGCGATCGAGAGGAGCTGCTCGAGCGAGCGCCAGAACCGCTGGCCCGTGGCCCCGCGCACGTGCTTGCAGAACCACGTCGCGCACACGGCGTTGCGATGACGCCAGATGCCGCACGCGCCGCCCGCATCGGCCCGGTAGTGGGGACAGCGCAGCGTCTTCGCGCGACCGAATCCCCGGGATGCGCCGTGGCCGTAGAGGAGCAGGTGGACCGGGGGCCGCCCCAGCCCGAGCGGCGTCACGCCGACGCGGGCGTCGATGCGCTGATTGACGGTGGCCCGGCCGGGAGCGAACGCGGGATCCGGATCGTCGAGGATGCGACCGACGAGGAAGTTCGGAACCTCGGGGACGTAGGTGCAGCACTTCGTCTCGGCCGCGAAGACGAGCGTCCCGGCCTCGGCGGGGCCGCTCGGGCGCATCGCACAGTCCTCGCACGATGCCTCGGACTCGTGGGGCAGCGAGCCGCCGAGGAGATCGTCGATCCAGCCCGCGTAGAGCGGCGGCAGCGTGCTGGGCGGCTGCCAGGGCTTCGCGCGAGCGGACGAACCGCCGTCAGTCTTCCGCCCGCCACGCCGACGCTCACCCACAGTCGTCCTCCCCGGGAAGACCCGTCGGAGGAGCGACCCGTCCGGGCCGGCGATATCCTAGCACTCGCGGCGCGCCGAGCACCGCGCCCTCGAACGGCTCTTTCGGCGCCCCGGACGAGAACGCGCCGGCGGGGTGACCTGATCGCTTCCGGTCAGCCCAGTGCGGACCCCAGAGCACGCCTTGCCGGCGATGTCCGGGGTAATTCAGCGATGGCTTCGGCGTGCGAGAAGTACGTGCTTATCGAGGCGACGACGACGCGGGCTTCCACCGTGACGAGTTCGATTCCGGCCAGTGACACGCCGACCCAAGCGTCGATCACAATGCCCTTGTCGAGGACGCGGTCGAGAACGTCGATGAAACTAGTGCCGCCGGGCTCGCGGTCAACGCTCAAACGCACACACCTCAACCGACCATGATTCGTACACCCTGTCTCGTCAGCCACTCACGCACGCGTCTCCATGAGTCCGGATCGTCTCTGTTCCAGCGGGTAATCGCATTCGGTGAGATCGCCACGACACGACAACGTCGCTGATGCATTTCTCTTCACCAGCTTCGCCAGCTTCGCCAAGTCTGTGGGGCTTCCTCGGAGGTCGCGGAGGAGCTCCTCCGTCGCCTCGCCCATCGCCGCGAGCTTCCTCCCCAAGAGACTTTCTTCGTCTCCGCGCCCGCTGACGTCGATCGGCACGATGACGCGGCCAACGAGCGCACTCGTTCGTCCTGCCAGTGCTCTGGAGAGCGGCGGCGCATGCCACCACGCCGCAGAGTCCGGCCGAAGCCGCGCTGATGCCCACGACCGGAGGTCAGGCATCCGCGGCTCGCGGTGATCCGAGGCGTCGCCGCGCCGGAAGGTGCTGCTCGATCTCGCGCGCGAGTCCCTCGGGCAGGCATGGCTTCTTCAGAATGAGGCGCCGTGTCGTGTTTCGGTCGCCGCTCTGGCTGCTGCGCGTTTGTCCGTCCTCCACGCTCCCCCCCGAAGCTCTACGCGAGGGACGCAACACTTGCGCCATATTGGTAAACCTACGAATAGGCGCATGCCGATCGACGGGAGGCTACTATGCGCCTACCAGATGTGTGGAAATATTTTCCCGTACTAGGAAGTGGTGCCTGGTCGCCGCACGGTGGTAGCAAATTCGAGGTACGGGGAGGATTCGTCGTGCGTCATGTGCAGTCTCTGTCCCGCGATGGCGCCGGCCTCCGCCGCGGATTGCTGCGCCACCTCATGCGACGCTCCAGCCGGTGATGCAGGTCCGTCATCCCCGACAGGACGGGGGAGCCGCACGCGCCCGTGCCGTACGTCGCCAGCGCCTCCTGGGCCGCCGCGATCGTCTCCGCGTGCGTCGCCAATCCCAGGTAGTTGTACGAACCGAGGTTGATGATCGGACGTGCGATGCCCGCCGTCTCCAGCCGGGTGCGCGGAATCGGCGGGCCGAGGAGGCTCGGCTCGTAGAGCGAGGTGGCCCACGCGGTCGCTCGACGCCACTGCGTGAAGTCCTCGGGCGGCACCGACGGATCGGACGTCTCGCTGAAGACGAAATCGGCGAGGCTCAGCCGCTCGGGTGGCAGTTCGGTCACAGGCGCTCCTTCTTCCGCTCTCCCAGAGAGGCTTCAGGGTAGGACGAAGACGGGCCGATCGGCAAGGGGCTGACGGCACGATTTTTTGCGATTGCGGAACGATCGCCCGCCAGCATAGCCTTACGGCTCTCGCAGGGGTCGCTCTCGGACGCCGGACCGCCTCACAAGGAGGCTGCCATGGGGACGATGCGCAGGCCGAAGTCGCTCACGATCCTGTTCGTCGGAGGGCTCACGGTGCTGGTCGCTCTTCTCGTCGTCTCCCCGTCGACCGTGCGCATCCGCGGCGCCGATCATCGGGAAGCGCCGCTGATCAGCGAGGACCCCGCGGCCGACATCCCGGACGTGTTCGCGTTCCTCAACCCGAACGACCCGACGAAGGTCGTGTTCGCGCTGGACGTGAACCCCTTCGCGGTCCCCGGGGTCCGCTCCTCGTACTCCTTCAGCAACGACGTGCTCTACCAGATCAAGATCGACAACACGGGAAACGTGGAGGAGGACCTGGTCATCCAGGCGCGTTTCGAAGGCTACGAATCGTTCCGTGATCCGCGGTGTGCCACGGCTCCCGGTGGCCAGTTCGTCACCGTGCTGGGCCCCGCGCGACCGCGAAAGACGGGCGCCGTGAATGACGAGCTGAGGGGCGCGCCCGTAGTCACGGGCTGCACGAATCAGGTGATCACCGGGCCGGGCATTCGCGTGTTCGCCGGGCTGCGGGATGATCCGTTCGTCACGGACCCCGCCCAGCTCAACCGGATCCTCGGCGGCGCCGAGCAGGTGTTCAGGCAGATGACGTCGCCCATTCTGGGGCCCCTCGACGGCCGACCGGTCGTCGCCGGGCCGAGCGGTCCGCGGAGCGGTTTCGATACCTTCGGCGGGTTCAACGTCTCGGCGCTCGTGGTCGAGGTTCCGAGAAGCGCGGTTCAGGGCAGTCGAAATCGAGCGGGCACGTATCTCGGGAACAACACGACGATCGGCTTCTGGGGCACGACCAGCCGCCAGAAGAGCTTCCACAGGAACGACGACGACAACAAGGGGAGCGCACCGTTCGTCCAGATTCAGCGGATGGGCCAGACGCTCGTCAAGACGGTCTTCATTCCCGTCACGCAACGAGACCGGTACAACGCGAGTATCCCCGCACACGACCTGGCCGACCTGAACAACCCGAACAAGTTCTCGCTTCCCCCCGGCGCTCCAGGCTTCAGCCGCTTCATCCCGGACGCCCTGACCACCTCCGGCACACCCGGCGACCCCGGCAACACGATCACCGCGCGAGCGGACCTCCTGACGGCCATCGGCGTGGCGACGTTTCCGAACGGCGCGCCGCTGTTGCCCGGGCTCGCGGCCCTGCCGAACACGAGTCGGGACCTCATCCGTCACGTCATTTTCCCGGATGTCCTCCGCATCGATCTCGCCATCGCGCCTCCCGGCGACCTGGTCGTGGCGGCGAATGGACTGCAAAACGGCCGACGGTTGGACGATGACGTGACCGACATCCTGCTGAGGCTCGCCCGTCAGCTCGCCGACGTGAACTTCCCGCCCGGCATCCCCGGGGGCAACGGGGCGCCTCGACCGGGGGCGCTGAACTGCACCGTGTTGCCCAACTGCCCCGACCGACGGGTCCTCGCCGTCCTCCAGGGGACCGATTTCATCGAAAACACGGACGCCGACGTGGCGAATCTCGCCAACAGCGGGCAAGACCGGCCGCTGCTCCATGACTTCCCGTTCTTCGCCGAGCCGCACCCGCTGCCCGGGAACACGACGCCCGCGCCCGGCACGGTCGGCTATCCGAGCACGCCGAACGACCCGACGTAATAGCGTGGGTCCGGTCAGGCGAAACGAGATGGTCCTCGCCCTCCTCCTCGCGGCGCTCGCGCCAGGCATGCTTGCCGCCGAGCCCCAGGCGACCGATCAGCTCATCGCGTTCTTCCAGTCCCGCGTCGCGAGGGATCCCGGCGACGTCTTCAGCTCCAACAAGCTCGGCGCCGTCTACGTCCAGAAGGCTCGCGAGAGCGGCGACCTCACCTACTACGCGCTCGCCGAGAAAGCCGCCCGGCGGTCCACGCAGCTGGTGCCTCAGGGGCCCACCGCCGCCGCCGCCACCACCCTCCTCGCCCTCGTCCATCACGCGCGGCACGAGTTCCAGGAGGCGCTCGGCCGGGCTCAACAGGCTGTGCAGCTCGGCGGCTCCGACGTCTCCCCTCACGCCATCGCCGGCGACGCCCTGGTGGAGCTGGGCGACTATGACGGCGCGAGCCGAGCGTACTCGCGGTTGCTCGGGCTCACGGGGCCGCGGCACCCGCATGGCCGCCTCGCGTATTTGCGATTCTTGCAGGGCGACGCCGAGGCGGCGCTCGCCGGCATGCGGCGGGCTGTCGAGGCCGCCCGCGACGATCCCGCCAGCCGCGAGCCGCTCGCGTGGAGTCAGGCGCAGCTCGGCGAGGTGGCGTTTCAGATCGGAAGGACGGCAGAGGCGGACGCCGCGTACGGCGCCGCGCTCGCGACGTATCCGGGCTACCACCGCGCGCTCGCCGGCCTGGCGCGCGTCCGCGGCGCGCAGCACCGGTACGTGGACGCCGTCGACCTCTACCGCAAGGCGCTGGCGGTCATCCCGTTGCCGGAGTACGCCGCCGCGCTCGGTGATGTCCACGCGAAGATGGGCCAGCGCGACGAGGCGCGCAAGCAGTATGCGCTCGTCGAATACATCGGCGCGCTGAACGCCCTCAACAAAACGGTCTATAACCGCGAGCTGGCACTCTTCTACGCCGACCACGACATGAAGCCGGTCGATGCCCTGCGTCTCGCCCGCAAGGAGCTGGACGTGCGGCGCGACATCTACACCCATGACGTCCTCGCGTGGGCCCTCTACCGGAACGGCCGGTTCGTGGAAGCGGAGGGCGCGATCAAGGAGGCTCTGCGGTTCGGCACGCCCGACCCCCGCCTGCACTTCCATGCGGGACTCATCCACGAGGCGCGCGGCGACACCGACGGCGCGGCCCGGCACCTCGCCAGGGCGCTGGCGTTGAACCCGGGCTTCCATGTCCTGCACGCGGAGACCGCTGCCCGGACGCTCGAGCGGCTCCGCGCGGCTCAGCGGTGATCGCGAGGCTAGACGGGTGAGCGCCCGAGTGCTCTCGACGGCGGTTGGGCTCGCCGTCCTCGTCGGCGCCGCCGGTGCGGCCGCCCATCCCCTCGGGAACTTCAGCATCAATCACTACGCGGCGCTCGAGATCGCCCCGCCAGTCCTCTACGTCCGCTACATCATCGATCTGGCCGAGATCCCCACCTTCCAGGAGATCCAGGAGACGGGCGTCGTGGCCGGCGTCGGCCATCCGAGCGCCGCCCGGTATGCCGAGGACAAGGCCGAAGCGCTTGGGCGAGGACTGACACTCGAGGTCGACGGACGCCGGCTGACACTCGAACGCCGGTCGCAAGAGATCGCGTTCCCGCCCGGGGTCGGGGACCTCCCGACGCTCAAGCTCGGCGTCCTCTACCGGGCCCAGCTCCCTGCCGACGCCGCCGGCCGCGAGCTGAGCCTCCGCTACCGGGACGAGAATTTCCCCGGACGGGCAGGATGGAAGGAGATCATCGCCGTCGTCCGGCCCGGCGTGACGCTCGTTCGCAGCACCGTGCCGAGCCGCGACCGGAGCGGAGGTCTCGCGAACTACCCGACGGACCTGCTCGACAGTCCGCCACAGGATCTGGAGGCCCGGGTCGTGGTCCTCGCGGCGGCCTCAGCCGGCGCCGGCGTCCCGTCCGGCGAGCGCGAACCTCCGATCTTCGGTGGCGGCGCCGGCGCACGACGGCCGACGCGTGACCGCTTCACCGAGCTCGTCGGGGCGCCCGATGCGGGCCTCGGCGTCATCACCATGGCGCTGCTCGTGGCCTCGGTCCTCGGCGCCTTCCACGCCCTCGAGCCGGGGCACGGCAAGACGGTCGTGGCCGCATATCTCGTCGGCTCGCGCGGGACCGCGCGACACGCGCTGATCCTGGGCCTCATCGTGACCGCGTCGCATACCGCCGGCGTGTATCTCCTGGGCGGCATCACGTTCTACGCCTCCCGGCACGTCGTCCCCGAGCTCCTGTACCCATGGCTAGGGCTAGCCTCCGGGCTCACGATCGCGGTGCTGGGCTTCGTCCTCTTCGTTCGACGCTACAACGGAGGAGTCGACGGCCATGCCCACCATCACCACGGCGGTGACGGGCACGGGCACCGGCACGATCACGGCCATCACCACCATCACGACGGGGCGCATCATCACCACGACGATGGGGAGCCCGTCTCCCTTCGTTCGCTGTTCGCGCTCGGCGTCAGCGGCGGCATCATCCCCTGCCCGGCCGCGCTCGTCGTGCTCCTGAGCGCGGTCTCTCTGCGCCGGGTGGGGTTCGGGCTGCTGCTGATCGTGGCCTTCAGCGTCGGCCTGGCCGCCGTGCTCGTCACGATCGGCATCCTCATGGTGTACGCGCGAAGGCTGATGTCACGGTTCCATGAGGACGGCCCCCTCGTCACCCGGTGGCTACCGATGACGTCCGCCGCGGTGATCACCCTCCTGGGGCTGACGATCGCCCTGCAGGCGCTGGCGACGGCCGGCCTCGCCTTTTCCTCGTCGGCCTCATAACCGGGGCGAAATTAGTTGGGCGCTGGCCTATCGCGTTGCTACGATCGCGGCATGTCAATACCACGTGGGCTTCTCGCCGCTCTCGTCGTGATGGCTGCTGCTGGCTGCGCCTCCACATCTACTCGCGCGGTGCACAGTGAGTTCGAGGACATCCCGATGCCCCGCGGCCTGACCTACCAGCCAACCGACTCCGTCCTGATCGAGTCACCGTCCGTCAGGGCCGCTCGCCTCGTCTACCGAGGCCGGATCGAGCCTCGAAGTCTGGGGCTCGCGCTGCGGACTATTTTGGAGGGCAACGGGTGGCGCTACGTCAGCATCACCAGCAACCCTCAGCATGGCACCGCGCAGGCCTATGAGAAGGACGGGAACGCGCTCCAGGTTCTGGTCTGGGAGGGGCTCTGGTTCACCTATGTCGAGCTGACGGCGAGTCGGGTGATCCTTTCTCCGACTGCCTCGGTCAAGTAGGCCGGCCGATCGTCTCGGCCGACCCTCTGGTCGTTCGAGGCACCTCGCCGCAGCCCCTGAGCTGATTCGCCGGACGGCTACTTCACATCCCCCGTCGCGGTAATCGTGTCCCGCTTGATGTCGCAGCCCTGTCCCACGGCGACGATTTGCTTCTCCTCCTTGGTCTGGTCGTAGAGAACCAGACAGTTCCCCACCCGCCACCACTGGGTCGACGGCTTCGTGGCGCATCCGGCGAACCCGAACGCGATGAGCAGCGCGAAGAACAACGGCACTGGACGAGGCTTCATATGACCTCCAAGAATCTCGACGCCAGGCCCCTGTGGCCTTAGACAAGAGGTCCGAGGGACCGGAGCGATCACACTGCTCATGTGCGTCAGTCGTGCCATACGAAAACCGTCAAGATTCCACGGGGTTGATCCACGGAGCGAGCCCACCATGGTCGATTCCTGACCGCTTCAGGCGAGACGCGACGCTCACGGACGAGCCAGCCACGCTAGCGGCGCGGTTCGGCCGTCAATGCTTCGAGGGTGACCTCCGCGGCCCTCGCCTCGGCGGTTCCGGGATATTCCTGAGCGATCTCGCGGAGCGCGCGAGACGCCAGCCGTTCGTATTTCATGGCCGTCGCCCGATCCGGGCTGTGCCTGAAGAGTCGGTAGTAGTCCATGGCAAGAAAGAACCGGACCTCTTTCAGCTTTTCCG
>Ga0137403_10002257_pt1 | contig 23698 bp, 23 predicted proteins | sample CZOMad2_1_16fung_FD_122057 | JGI IMG/M metagenome (GOLD analysis project Ga0137403, IMG submission 122057) | Vadose zone soil fungal communities from Angelo Coast Range Reserve, California, USA - CZOMad2_1_16fungal (Hybrid Assembly) | ecosystem: Environmental > Terrestrial > Soil > Vadose zone...
TTCGACAGCTCGGTGGCGGGTCTCGGCGGCTGCCCCTACGCCAGGGGCGCGACCGGCAACGTCGCGACCGAGGACGTTGTCTACATGCTCGATGGCCTGGCCATCGAAACCGGTGTCGACCTGACAAAGGTCCTGCGGACCGGCCGATTCATCTGCCGCGCCCTCGGGCGCGAGCCGAGCTCGAAGGTCGCGCGCGCGTTCGCGGCGAAGGATCCATGAACCCGGACACGCAGCCCGGCGGCGACGTTCCATCGCCGTGCAACAACGTGTGCCGAATGAACCCGGATACCGGCCTGTGCGAAGGCTGCCTTCGCACTCTCGACGAGATTGCCGGGTGGTCGGCCATGAGCGACGCCGCGAAGCGCGCGGTGCTGGCTCAGTTGCCTGCGAGACTGACGCCGCGATGAAACTGCCACCAAGCATCCAGGTCATCGAGCGCGGCTGGCTCTCCTCCAACAACGTCGTGCTGCACGCGCGCACCGGCGCTACAGTCGTCGATTCAGGCTACGGCACACACGTCCCGCAGACGCTGGCGCTCCTCGAACATGCCCTTGCGGGAAAAAAGCTCGCGCGCCTCGTCAACACGCACTGCCACTCCGACCATATGGGGGGAAACGCCGCGATCCAGAAGAAATACGGCTGCACGACGAGCATTCCGGAGGGCGAGGCGCCGCTCATCGACCGCTGGGACGAGCAGGCCTTGATCCTCGCGATCGCCGACCAGCGCGCCGAGCGCTTCAGCTACGACGACAGCTTTCGCGATGGCGACACGCTGCAGATGGGCGGGCTCGACTGGCAAGTGATCGCCGCACCCGGACACGACACGCACGCGGTGATGTTCCATTCGCCCGAGGCGCGCATCCTGATTTCGGGCGACGCGCTCTGGGAAAACGGCTTCGGCGTGGTCTTCCCCCAGCTTTTCGGCCGCGACACCGCGCTTGCCGAGACGCGCGCGACCCTGGAAGCGATCGACCGTCTTCAAGTTGAAGCCGTCATTCCCGGCCATGGCAAGCCCTTCGGCGAGGCCCGCGGCGCGCTCGAACGTGCCTTCTATCGCCTCGAGGGATACGAGGAAGACATCACGCGGCTCGCGCGCCACTGCGCCAAAGTGATGCTCTCTTTTGCGCTGCTGGAAAAGCGCTCCATGCCGCTCGCCGCATTGCCCGCCTACGTCGCGCGCGTGCCCATCCTCGCCGAGCTGAATTCGCGCTACCTCCGCATGACCCCGGCGGCGATGGCGGAGTGGCTGCTCAACGAACTCGAGCGCGCCGGCGCCTTGCGCCGCGAAAACGACATGCTGTATGCGACCGGGAGTTAACCCTTCCGGCGCGCGCTCCAGTTCGCCACTTCGCGCTCGCCCCTGCGGACGGTGCCATTCAGGAAATCTCCCGTCACGCGCCCGACCAGCTCGACCGGACCGCGGTCGAGCGCCCCGGGGGGCAGCACCAGGCGCACTTCGTTGCCCATCAGCCTGCCATCGGAAATCTGCACATCGCCTTGTCCTGTCAGCTCGACCGCCCCTGACACGAATTGATAACGCTGCTTGAGAACCAGTCGTGTCCGCCGTGTCTTTCCCCCCGAGCTGAGCTCAAAAATCCACTCGCCCTCTATCCGGGCCGGAACGATCCAGAGGTACACCATGCTCTCCTTGCGCGTGCCGACCGTCTTGTCCGGGGCGGGGATCGTTTCCTGTGCGTCCGGCCGCCATTCGCCCATGCCGTAGTCGTGAGAGACCACGCGCGTACCGGGCTTGAGTTCAGCCAGGATTTTCGGACGCAATGCGATGTTCACATCGGGCAGAAGATAGAGCGTCAGGACTGCCGCTTCGTGAAAATCGGTGTTGAACAGGTCTTGCTGCAAAAACTTCACGCGATCGGCGACGCCAACGCGCTTCGCTTCCTCGTTGGAGCGCTTCACCAGGCGCGGATCGATCTCGACCCCGAACCCCCGCGCGCCGTGACGCTTCGCAGCGGTAATCATGATGCGGCCGTCGCCCGAGCCGAGGTCGATGACCATATCGCTCGCCTTTACCTGCGCCATGTCGAGCATCCTCTCGACAACCGCCTGCGGCGTGGGCACGTAAGGCGTGTCGAGCTCCTTCTCCTGGCCTTGAGCGATGGCGATGCAGGGACACGCGAGCACGGCTGCAACGCAGGCCAATCCGGCAATGCGCCTGAAAAGGGTTTCGACCACTGTCACCTCTCAAATCACTCCGTCGCCGCGCAGCGCCGCGATCTCGGCCTCGCGATATCCCGCCTCGCGCAGGATCTCCTCGGTGTGCTCCCCGCTGCGCGGTGCCGGGCGTCCGATCCCGAACTCGAACTCGCTGAATTTCAGCGGGAAGGCGGGCTGCGTGAGTCCGTCACCGGTCGCGACCATCTTCCGCGCGCGAAGCTGCTCGTTGGCGAGCGCCTCGTCCATGGGCAGAATCGGGCTCACGCAGCAATCGGCGCGGGCGAAGGCCTCCGACCATTCGCGCTGGGTGCGCGAGGCGAAGGCCGCCGCAATGCGCTCCTTTACCGGCTTCGCTTCCTCGCCGTACACGATGTGTTTTCCTTTCAATTCCTGGCAGCCGAGTATATCGCACAGGGTCTCCCAGAATTTCCTCTCGAGCGCTCCCACCGCCATCCAGCGGCCGTCGCGGGTCCGGTAGACGTTGTAGCAGGGCAGCCCGCCGCCGAGCATGCCCGTGCCGCGCCGCGCTGCTTTCCCATGCTCGAGATATCGCAGAAGAGGAAGGATCGCGTGCGCAAAGACGGCGTCGGTCATGGCGACGTCGACATGGCGACCGCGTCCGGACGATTTTGAGTCGATCAGCGCGGCGAGAATTCCCATCACCGAGGTGAGCGCCCCGCCGAGCAGATCGGCAATCTGGAAGTTCGGCACGACCGGCGCTTCCTCGGTCCCGATCTGATCGCCCACCCCTGCGTAGCCGATGTAGTTGATATCGTGCCCGGCGCGGTCCGCGTAGGGTCCATCCTGTCCGTATCCGGTGATCGAGCAATACACCAGACGCGGATTCACGGCGGCGAGCGCATCGTAGCCGAGACCGAGCCTCGCCATGACGCCGGGGCGAAAGCCTTCCACGACGACGTCTGCTTTTTTCGCGAGCCGCAGAAACACCTCGCACCCCTTCGGATTTTTCAGCTCGAGCCGCATGCCGCGCTTGTTGCGATTGGCCAGGCGAAAAAACACTGAAGTGCCTTCGTGCAGAGGACCCATTTCGCGCGCGTAGTCGCCGGCGCCGGTGTCCTCTATCTTGACGACGTCGGCGCCCATGTCGGCAAGGTGCAGCGTCGCCATCGGCCCGGGAAGCAGGCGCGTCAGATCCAGAACGCGGATGCCGGATAGCGGTTTCGCGCGCAAGCTATTCGACCGCCTTGGGATAGGGGCGCCCCAGTATCCAGTTCTTGATCGCGCTGACCGTTTCGGCTTCCTTGCCGTAGTAGCCGTGCGCCGAGAGCGGCTCACATTCCTCGGACTCCGCCGGCTTGCCCCCGCGCACCGTGATCAGCGGATACGTCCTGCCGAGGTATTCGGCGGCACTGTAGGGGCACACTCTGCAGGCGTCCTGAGCATGGTGGACAAACAGGAGCGGCGCCTTGATCGCGCCGAAATCGAAGCCGGACAGGCTCATGCCCCGCCTGCCGCTGAACAATACGGTCGAGGTCAGGACCACGCCGTCCACCGCGCTGCTCAGGGCGCGCCCGGCGTGAGCTGCAGACAAGGTGCCGCGGCTGGTTCCGACCAGGAAGACCTTCGCTGACGGAAACCGGCCCCTCAAATCCTTGACCACCGCGGCAACGTCGTCGCTATGCTCGCGGCCGACGCGAAAGCCGTCATCCATCCCCGCTTGCTGATGGTCGGACGGCGCATCGATGATCGCCACGATCAGTTCCCGGTCGCGGAACATCTCCCGGGTGCGGACCAAAAAATTGCCGCGCGGATTGAGATCCAGCTGGGAGAGTTCTGCGGGCAGCCTGACCTGTCCTTGGCCGCCGGGAAACATCACCGCGACCGCTTTGGGCGTGACGCCCGTGTCCGCCAGGAGCAGGTAGGACTGGGTGGAGTTCCCGCGCGTTTTGAGCGTGACGATCTCATCGGCGAATGTCGCCGCTGAAGCGAGAAAGCCTGTGGTCAGAATCAGGATTCCGAAGGATTTCATCGCAGCTCCCTATTCATACTTCTTCGCGTCCTCGATCACCCGGCCGTCGTTCGGCAGGTCGCCGGGCTTTCTGAACGCGACTTCGCCCCGCAGCTTGGTGATGCTGCGGATGCTTTCTTCTATCGAGTGCGCAAGTCCCGCCGGCGGAGTATCGCGTATTTCGCATTGCAGGGTCATGCGGTCGGTTCCGCCGGAATTGTCCACGACCAGCCGCGCTTTCAGGATTTCCTTGTGTCGCCTTGCGATTTCGGCCACCTGCGACGGCTGCACGAACATGCCCTTCACCTTGGTGGTCTGGTCGGCACGGCCCATCCAGCCGCGGATGCGCGTGTTGGTGCGGCCGCAGGGGCTGATCCCCGGCAACACCGCGGACAAGTCTCCGGTGCCGAAGCGGATCAGCGGATAATCCGGATTGAAGCTGGTGATGACGACCTCGCCGACTTCGCCTTCCGGCACGGGCCCGCCCGTGCCCGGGCGCACGATCTCGAGGATCAGCGTTTCATCGAGGATCATGCCTTCGAGCGCCTCGGACTCGTAAGCGATCAGGCCGAGATCCGCCGACGCGTACGACTGCAGCACCTGGATGCCCCGTTCGGCCATCGCAGCGCGCAGCGCGGGCGGAAGATACTCGGCGCCAACGGCCGCTTTTATGAGCGAGCGGATGTCAGCCTTCAACTCGTCGGCCTTCTCGACGATCAGCTTCAGGAACGAAGGCGTGCCGATATAGGCGCTCGCTCGCAGATCGGCGATCGTCGCCGCCTGCATCTCGGTCTGCCCCGTTCCGGTCGGCACCACCGTGCACCCCAGCGCAAGCGCGCCCGATTCGAGCATCGAGCCCGCCGGCGTGAAGTGGTAGGCGAAGGTGTTGATCGCCAGGTCGCCCGGACGGAATCCCGCTGCGAAGAGGGCTCGTGCCGTGCGCCACCAATCGCGGCCGCGCCCTTCCGGTTCGTAGATCGGCCCCGGCGAGACAAAAACTTTGCCGAGCTGGGCGAGCGTCGCGTTCAGGCCGCCGAGCGGGCGCTCGGCCTTTTGCAGCTTCACCAGGTCCGACTTGCGCGTGACCGGAAGGTTTGCCAGCGCTGCGCGGCTGGTGACGCCGGCCGGATCGACCTCGGCGAGAATCCGCGCCCAGGCCGGGGCTCTCCGTTTTGCGTGTGCGATCTGGCCGGAAAGCGCGGTCATCAGAAGGCGTTCCCGCTCCTCGGGGTCGCGGGCTTCGAGGCTGTCGTAGTGCTGCGGCATCGAATCGGGGGGCGGGCGCAGAACGGGCCGGGGACTTTCGCGCAGGCAACATAGCACACAAAATCAGAATGGGTTATAAGAAACTAATCTTTGGTTTGTTCCCGTTTCCGCGACGAGCGGGTAATTTCTTGCCTTCAACCGTGCGCGGGGCGGCCAAGAAAAGCACGGCTTTCTTGAGAAGGGGGAGTTCATGAACTCAACCGCCAAAGGCATCAGCGAGGACTGGTTGTCGGTCTGGATCGGTCTGCTCGTTTTCGTGCTCGCGCTCGGCATGCTGGCCGGAACGGATATCCTGGGGTGGGCCGTCACCACGGCCGTCTGGACCGATCCATCGAAGGCCCTCAACCCCGTCTCCAAAGCCTATTCGGCCTTGGGCGGAGCGGGCGCGCTGATCGCCACTTACGCCGCCCTTCTCGTCGTGATGACGGCGGGCGCCGTTGCGCTGAAAGCCGATTTGAAGCGCTTCGCGCTCGGCTTCACCGCCGTGTTCTGGATCGGCTATCTCTCCTGGATCGCCGGCAGCTACGCGAATTTCGCCGTGACCACGCCCGCCGACATGCAGAGATTCGGCATCAGCTGGTCGCTCAAGCTCACCAACGAAGGCGGATTCATCCTCGCGCTCGTCGCCGGCCTCGTCGTCGGGAATTTCTTTCCCGGTTTCGCCGCATGGATGAAGGAGGCGGTGCGTCCCGAGTTGTACATCAAGACCGCGATCGTTCTCCTGGGCGGCTTCCTCGGCATCATGGCCGCCACGCAACCGGTGCTGGCGAAGTCGGTTCTTTTCCGGGGTGTCGCGGCGATCATCGAGGCGTACCTGATCTACTGGGCGGTGGTGTACTTCGTCGCGCGCAAATGGTTCGGCTTCAGCCGCGAATGGGCGGCGCCGCTCGCCTCGGGAATCTCGATCTGCGGCGTATCGGCCGCGATCGCCACGGGCGGCGCGATCCGCGCCCGGCCCATCGTGCCGATCATGGTGGCTTCGCTGGTGGTGATTTTCGCCGTAGTCGAGCTCCTCATTCTGCCGTTTGCCGCGAATGCATTCCTCGCTCATGAACCCATGGTGGCCGGCGCGTGGATGGGGCTCGCGGTGAAGACCGATGGCGCGGCCGTGGCGAGCGGCGCGATCACCGAATCGCTGATTCTCGCCACCAACGCGGCCGAGGGCATCAACTACGCGAAAGGCTGGATACTCGGGACCACCGCCACGGTGAAGATCTTCATCGACATCTTCATCGGCATCTGGGCCTTTATCCTCGCATATATCTGGACCAACCATATCGAGGTTCGCCCGGCGGGCGACAAGGCGAAGTTCGGCGAGATCTGGGAGCGCTTTCCGAAATTCATCATCGGCTACGTGCTGACTTTTGCCGTGGTCCTGCTCTTTGCCTTCGGCGCGGAGCCGGCGACCACGGCCAAGATCCGCGCGGCGATGGGCGAGGCGAACACTTTCCGCGTGATCTTTTTCATCATGACCTTCTTCACCATCGGCGTGATGTCCAACTTCAGGAAGCTCTGGGAGGAAGGCATAGGCAAGCTCGCAGCGGTCTACGTGGTATGCCTCTTCGGCTTCGTCATCTGGGTGGGGCTGGTGATTTCCTGGGCGTTCTTCGCGGGCGTGAAGCCACCGCTCGCGGCAGGTTAACCGGAGGGACAAAAATGGAACAACCCAAAGTCGGCGAAGAAATGCGCAAGATGCCGGTCGAGCCCCTGCTGCCGGTCGAGAAGAAACTGATCGGCTGGAGCCTGGGGATCGGACTGGTTCTGCTCGTGATCCTGGTCTTCGCGACGCGAAGCTGAACGAGGCCGTTACTCGAACTTCACTCCCGTCTCGCGGATCACGCGCGCGATGGCTTCCGCGTCGCGGCGCAGGAACGCGCCGAAGGCCTCAGGCGACCGGGACGCGACCGCTTCGGTCCCCGCGGGTGCGAGCACGGTCTTCAGCTTCGGATCCTGAAGCGCCTGCGTCGTCGCTTCGAACAGCCGCACGACGACAGCCCGCGGCGTCGCTTTCGGCGCGAAGAATCCGTACCAGATGGAAACGTCGTAGTTCGCGAGGCCCGCTTCCTCCATTCCCGGCAAGCCTTCGACCAGCGGCGAACGCCCACGCGTCGTGACGGCGAGTCCGCGCAGCTTGCCGGTAAGCACGTGCGGCATCACCGAAGGCGCGGTGGCGAAGGTCACCTGCGTGTCACCGGCGAGCACCGACTGCACCGAGAGGCCCCCGCTCTTGTAGGGAATGTGGACCATCTCCACACCGGCGAGCGCGTCGAAAAGCGCCGTCGCGAGGTGCGGGAGCGACCCGTTTCCAGACGTGGCGAAGTTGAGCTTTCCGGGATTTTTCTTCGCCTCGGCGATGAGCTCGCGAATCGAATTCACGGGCAACGAAGGGTGGACCGCGACCACGAGGGGCGAGCTCGTCACCTGCGTGATGGCCACGAAATCGCGCTCGGTATCGTACGCGATGCTTTTGTTGACGATCGGGTTGATGATCATGCCGCTCTGGCTGGCGATCATGATGGTGTAGCCGTCGGGCGCCACCTTGGCCACGTACTCCGCGGCGAGGCTCGATCCTGCTCCCGGCTTGTTGTCGACGATGATGCCCTGGCCGAGCGCGCGCGTCAGCGGCTCGGTCATCACGCGCGCGATGATGTCGGCGGCGCCGCCGGGAGCGAAGCCGACCACCAAGCGGATGGGCTTGGTCGGATACGACTGTGCCGATGCCGCACACGCAGCGAGCAGGATGACTAGCGCAGAAACTATTTTCATCTGATTAAAATCGCGGCTCGCGCCCTCGACTGGTGTGCCAGAAGGCGAGAACTTCGAGAGCATCCTCCGACACGCGGTAATACACGTAGTACCGAATCCGGGAAAGCGTGACGCGACGCATTCCCTGTAACTTCGCACGGCGCGCCCGCGCACCAATGCCGGGTTCCACGGACAGGAGACCAAGGATGCGGTCCAGGTCTTCACGCACAGCGCCCGGCGCGAGAGGGCGGTTCCGCGCCCACCATGCCGCCGCCTCCTCGATTTGCGCCAGGGCGCCCTGGGAGACCTTTATCCGAAGTGGCGACGTCACCCGAAGCGGCGCAGCCGCTCCCTGAGCTGTTCCCAGGAAACGACCTCGCCGCGCTCCGCCTGAGCGATGGCGGCAAGCAGCGCCTGCTCTTCCTCGGGCGACACGTCAAAGGTCTCGTCATCTTCGCGAGCGACTACGGTTACGACCGAACCCTCAGCTAGGGGCTCGCCCTCCAAAACGACTTTTCCGTCAACAATTTTTCCCGTTGCGACTTTCATGTTCGGAACACTACTCCTCGCGCGCGCGGGCAATGGCGTCAGCGGCAGGAACGAGCTGCGCGCGGCCAGCCTCGGTCTCGTTGATGCGCCGCTCGACCTCGACGGCCCAAGCTTCCTCAATCTCATTGTCCTGGAAAAGGCTGGCAATCAAGCGGTCCGCGAGCTGCGCGCGTTCTTCCGGAGAAAGCTTGAGCGCCTGAGCTTCCAGCATTTCGAGTTGACTTGGCATGTTCCCTCAACTAGCGGTCATGAACAACAAGCACCAATAATACTCGTTTCATCGACGAAGGCGCCAGCCTGCGGGATTGATGCGCGACCGCGAGGACTAAGAATGAACCGCCGAATCATGCCGCCCGGTGGATTCTCGCAAAGACCAGGGTTGCGCCGGAGTCCAGATCGGCCCCGAACTCGGCGAGCCGGTGATCAAGCTCATCCTTTTGCCACCGAGTAAGCGGCAGTGCATCGGGAACCGCAGCAATGCTGTCCCAGATAGCTTCGACCAATCGCACGCGTTCCGTAACGGGAAGCGCGAGAATTTCAGCGACGAGATTGGGTTTCATGTAAGAGACCTTTATCCGGACAACGGCGTCCCGGCAGATAGTTTCTCCTTCGCACATCAGTCCAACTTCGTGATTAAGCCAGCCACCTTTTCCTGCGGCGGTAGTGTTTCACATCCTTGAAGCTCCTGCGCGCGCCCGAGGATATACCGAGATAGAACTCCTTCACGTCCTCGTTCGCGGCGAGCTCGGCGGCGGCGCCGTCCATCACCACACGGCCGTTCTCCAGGATGTAGCCGTAGTCGGCGTAGCGCAGCGCCACGTTGGTGTTCTGCTCGGCGAGCAGAAAGCTCACCTTCTCCTTCTGGTTGAGGCTCTTCACGATCTCGAAAATTTCCTCGACGATCTGCGGGGCGAGCCCCATCGAGGGCTCGTCGAGAAGGATCATGCCCGGACGGGCCATGAGCGCGCGCCCAAGGGCGGTCATCTGCTGCTCGCCGCCCGAGGTGTAGCCGGCGAGCGCGCCGCGGCGCTCCTTCAGTTGCGGAAAGTAGCCGTATACCCTTTCCAGGTCCCCTTTGAGCTGCGCCCGGCTCGCGCCGCGCGTGTACGCGCCGGTGAGGAGGTTCTCCTCGACCGAGAGATGAGCGAAGCAATGGCGCCCCTCCATCACCTGCACCACGCCGAGCCTCACCAGCTCGTCGGGGCTCAGCCGGTCCACGCGCTGCCCGCGGAATTCGATCGTCCCCTTGGTGACCTCGCCGCGCTCGGTGCGCAGCAAGCTCGAGATCGCCTTCAGCGTGGTGGTCTTGCCCGCACCGTTCGCCCCGAGCAGCGCGACGATCTTTCCTGCGGGCACGGCGAGCGACACCCCCTTCAACACCAGGATCACGTGGTCGTAGATGACCTCGATGTTGTTGACGCCGAGATAGGCTTCGGGTTTCGGGACGGCTGACATGGATGAGGCCCCTCACCCTACCCTCTCCCGCAAGCGGGAGAGGGTGCGAGCGTAGCGAGCGGGTGAGGGTCGTTCACGTTCTCCCGCAAGCGGGAGAGGGTGCGAGCGTAGCGAGCAGGTGAGGGTCAGCCTTCTTTCGAGCAATCGCGAGGGGTGATGCCCTTTTCCTTGGCGTATTTCGCCGCGGAGTCCTCGATCATGGGCCTCACGATCGACTGGTCGGAGGCGATCCAGTCGGTGATCGTGTTCCACTTCGCGCCGTCCCATTGCAGGAATTTCACCGAACCGCCCCCTTCGTGATCCATGCACGAGACCTTGAGCGCCTGCATAAAGCCGGTTGCGCCGAGCTGCTTGAGCTTCCTGTCGTCGATGCTCAGGTGCTCCAGGCCCCAGCGGATCTCATCGCCGGTCATGGGCCTGCCCTTGCCGTATTTCTCCTGGGCCGTGCGAATCGCCTCGGTGGAGATGATGCCGAACACCACGCCGCGGTTGTAGTAGATGCTGCCGACGCGCGAGCGGTCTTCCATCTCGCCCTTGCCCTTGGCGTAGACGAATTTCTCGATCTCCTTGATCACCGGATAGTTGCCGCCGGAGACGTTGAACGCCGCGGCGACGTAACCCTTGGCCGCATCGCCCGCCGGGATCACGTCCTCTTCGGCGCCGCTCCACCACACGCCGACGATCTTGGTGCGCGGGAAACCCACCTTCGCGGCGGCCTTGAGCGCGGTCGGATTCATCACGCCCCAGCCGCGCAGGATGACCCAGTCGGGCTTGATCTGGCGGATCTGCAGCCACTGCGCCTGCTGCTCGTTGCCCGGGTGCGCGACCGGAATATGCGTGACCTGGAAACCGTACTTCGCAGCCTGCGCGTCCAGCACCGGGATGGTTTCCTTGCCGTAGGCCGAGTCGTGATAGATGTTCACGATCTTCTTGCCCTTGAGCTTCTCCATCCCGCCTTCTTTCATGCCGATGAATTTGATCTTGGCGGTGTTCTGGCTCCAGTAGTTGGTGATCAGCGGAAAGACCCACGGGAACACGCGTCCGTCGGAGGCGTCGGTGCGGCCGTAGCCGATCGACACGATCGGCACATGGTCCGCCGTGCCTTTGTCGATGAGCGAATAGGTGATGCCGGTCGAGAGCGGGTGCACCAGCGACGCTCCGGTCGGCCCGCGCTTCTTGGTGCGCTCGTAGCACTCCACGCCGCGCGCGTTGTTGTACTCGGTTTCGCACTTCTCGTAAGTGAGTTTCACGCCGTTGATTCCGCCGTCGCGCGCATTCACCATGTTGAGGTAGTCGATGAGTCCGCCGAAGATCCCCGAGCCTCCGGCAGCGTACGGTCCGACCCAGTAACCGTTCATGGGGATGAACTGCTCGTTTTGCGAATAGGCAGTGCCGGCGACGGCGAATGCCGCGGCGCCCAAGAGCGCGGCTCGTCTGATTTTTCGCAACATTGGAATCCTCCTTTGGATGGCAAATCTCCCTGTTTCTACAGGTTATCGGAATGAACAGCCCAGGCTACTATAGCCCAATTGCCGTGGCCGGGAAAACCGGCCCGGCTCAATGCGGGAAAGGCCAGAGCCTCAGCTTTTCCTTGGCGATCTGCCACAGGCGCGCCAGGCCCAGCGGTTCGACAACGAGAAAAAAGATGATGAGGGCGCCGAAGAGAATCAGCGTCAGGTTGGACACCAACCCCGCGGGAAGGGCGAGGCCGAAAGAGCGCTCGATCGAGGTCGCCGAAAGGTCCATGAAGATCGGCAGGAGCACGATGAAAGCGGCGCCGAGGAACGAGCCCAGTATGCTGCCGACGCCGCCGACGATGATCATGAAGAGGATCCTGAAGGAAAGATCGAGCTCGAACCCCGCCGGCTCGACCGTCCCCAGGTACGCAAACGCGTAGAGCGCGCCGGCGACTCCACAATAGAAGGAACTGATTGCAAAGGCGAGGAGCTTGGTTTTCATCATCGGGATGCCGACGACCTCGGCCGCGACGTCCATGTCGCGCACCGCCATCCAGGCCCGGCCAATGGAGCTTCGCACCATGTTCTTGGCGGCAAGTGCCATAACGCTCACGATCGCGAGCACCAGCAGATAACGCTTCACCGGAGTGTCGACCGCGAAGCCGAAGACGACGAGCTTCTGCGCGGTGATCACTCCCGATGAGCTGTAGTTGGAAAACCAGCCGAACTTGGTCAGCGCCCATACGACGAAGAACTGCGCGGCGAGGGTCGCGACCGCGAGATAGAAACCCTTGATGCGCAGGCTCGGCAGGCCGAAGACGATGCCTACCAGTGCGGCAACGACGCCCGCGAGGATAAAGGAAGCGAGCATCGGTATGCCCGGCACGCGCAGCTCGAAGTTGTAAGCGGCAAAGGCCCCCACCGCCATGAACGCTGCGGTCCCGAGCGAGAGCTGTCCGGCGTAGCCCGTGAGGATGTTCAGCCCGAGCGCAGCAAGCGAGAAGATAAGGAACGGGATCAGCATGCCGTTGAACCAGTAGTTCAAGTCGATCGCCGCAGCAGCCGCGGGGACGACCGAGACGAGCGGCACGCCGACGAAAGCCACCGCCAGGAGGATCGCCATGCCGATGCGGTCCTGCCGGATCGGGAAAAGCTGCTGATCCGCGGCGTAGGTGGTCTTGAACTGCCCGGCTTCGCGGTAGAGCATGGCTGTCGTCAGACCCGGTCGATGCGCCGCTCGCCGAACAAACCCTCGGGCCGCACCAGGAGGAAAGCCAGAGCGAGCACGTAGGGAAACCAGGATTCGATGCCGCCGCCGACGTACGGGCCGATGTAGACCTCGGCAAGTTTCTCCGAGGCTCCGACGATAAGCCCGCCGACGATGGCCCCGGCGATCGATTCGAACCCGCCCAGGATCAGTACCGGCAACGCCTTCAGCGCGAGAAAGGTGAGCGCAAACTGCACGCCGTTGCGCGCACCCCACAGAAGCCCGGTCACGAGCGCGACGAATCCGGCCACGATCCACACGATCACCCAGATCTTCCGCAGCGAGATGCCGACGGCGAGCGCCGCCTGATGGTCGTCGGCGACCGCGCGCAGCGCCCGCCCGGTGCGGGTCTTGCTGAAAAACACCGCAAGCACCGCCACCAGCGCAGCCGCGATCCCGGAGGCGACGAGGTCGAATTTGCTGATGTTCATCCCGGTATGGCTCATCAGCCACTCGATCGGCTCATCGGCGATGCCCAGATCGAGCGCGTGGACCTGCGCGCCCCAGGTAAGCTGCGCGATGCCCTCGATGAAGAAGCTCAAACCGATCGTCGCCATGAAGAGCGTGATCTGCGGCTGGTTGACGAGCGGGCGCAGCACCACGCGCTCGGTGAAAAACGCGAGCGCCACCATCGCCGCGAGCGCGAGCGCCACGGCGAGCCAGAACGGGGCGCCCATCGCGATGAACCCCACGGTCGTGAGCGCAGCGAAGAACACCATCGCCCCTTGAGCGAAATTGAACACGCCCGAGGCCTTGTAGATCAGCACGAAGCCGAGCGCCACGAGCGAATACATCACCCCTGCGAGCAGCCCGCCGATCAGCACCTCGAAGAAGAATTGCATGCTAGTGGATGAAAACCGGGGACAGACCACGTTTTCCGCGATCTCTCTTCGGAAATCGAAAACGTGGTCTGTCCCCGGTTTTCATGCTAATGCGCGACTCCCAAATACGCGTCGATCACGTCCTTGTTATTGCGCACCTCTTCAGGCGTGCCGTCGGCGATCTTGCGGCCGTAGTCGAGCACCACCACCCGGTCCGAGAGGTCCATCACCACGCTCATGTCGTGCTCGATCAGAACGATGGTGGTGCCGAGCTGGTCGTTGACGTCGAGAATGAAACGGCTCATGTCCTGCTTTTCCTCGAGGTTCATGCCGGCCATAGGCTCATCGAGCAACAACAGCTCCGGCTCCGCCGCAAGGGCGCGTGCCAGCTCCACGCGCTTCTGCAGTCCATAGGACAGCCGGCCGACCGGGGTCTTGCGTATATGCTCTATCTCGAGGAAGTCGATGACCGTCTCGACCCTGGCGCGGTGCTCGAGCTCCTCGCGCCGCGCGGCTCCCCAGTAGAGCGCCTGCTGGAGGAAGTTCGATTTCATCTTGAGGTTGCGCCCGGTCATGATGTTGTCGAGCACCGTCATGCCGCGGAAAAGGGCGATGTTCTGAAAGGTGCGCGCAATGCCCTGGCGCGCGGCCTCGTGGGGATCGACGACGCGGCGCCTGTGGCCCTTGAACGCGACGCTGCCTTGCTGCGGGTGGTAGACGCCGTTGATGACGTTGAGCATCGAGGACTTGCCCGCGCCGTTCGGGCCGATGATGGCGCGGATCTCGTGCTCGCGCACGTCGAACGAGACGCCCTGGAGCGCGACCACCCCGCCGAATGCGAGCGAGACCTCGTCGATCTCGAGGACGGCCGCGCCTACTTTCCTTCCCGCGTTCATGTCGCTCCGCGGGGCGGGCCCGGTCTCACGCCGCCTCCCTCGCCGCGGCGACACTGTAGGTCTTTGCCTCCATGATTCTCAGGTCGGCCGACACCGTACCCGTGCGGCCGTCCTCGAAGCGCATCTGCGTCTCGATGAAGCAGCTCGTCTTGTCCGAGTAGAGGGCATCGACCAGCACGGCGTATTTCTCGGCGATGTGGCGGCGGCGCACCTTGCGCGTGCGCGTGAGCTCGCCGTCGTCGGCGTCGAGCTCCTTTTGCAGTATGAGGAAACGGTGGATCTGCGAGTTGCCCAGCGCCGCGTCGGCGGCAAGGTCGCGGTTCACCTTTTCCACGCATTCGCGCACCAGCTCGTAGACCGCTGGCTGCGCGGCGAGGTCGGTGTAACCGGTATAGGGCAGGTTGCGCTTCTCGGCCCAGTTGGCCACGGCCTCCATATCGAAGTTGACGAAGACGCAGACCTTGCCGCGCCCGTGCCCGAAGCACACCGCTTCCTTGATGTAGGGAAAGAACTTGAGCTTGTTCTCGATGTATTTCGGCGCGAACAGCGTGCCGTCGGCGAGCTTGCCCACGTCTTTTGCGCGGTCGATGATTTTCAAGTGGCCGTCGGCGTCGAAATATCCGGCGTCGCCCGTGTGAAAAAAACCCTCCGCGTCGATCGCCTCGCGCGTCGCATCCGGCTGCTTGTAATACTCCTTCATGACCCCGGGGGATCGCACCAGCACTTCTCCGGAATCGGCGATGCGCACTTCCACCCCCGGCATCGGCCTGCCCACGGTTTCCAGCTTGACGTCACCCGAGGGATGCATGCACACCGTCACGCAGGTCTCGGTCATGCCATAGAGCTGCTTCAGGTTGATGCCGATCGAGCGGTAGAAATCGAACAGGTCCGGCCCGATCGCCTCGCCCCCGGTGTAGGCGACGCGGATGCGCGACATGCCGAGCACGTTTTTGAGGGGCCCGTAGACGAGAAGCTCGCCCAGGCCGTACAGCAGCCGGTCCTTGAGCGAAACGCCGGACTTGCCCTCGAGGACCTTCATGCCGACGCGCTTCGCCACTCCCATGAACGCGTGGAACATGCGCCGCTTCAACCAGCTCGCGTCCTCGATGCGTATCATCACCTGGGTCAGGATGTTCTCGTAGACCCGCGGCGGTCCGAAGTAATAGGTCGGGCCGATCTCGCGCAGGTCGGTCATGACGGTGGCGGGGGACTCGGGGCAATTCAGGCAGAAGCCTGCGATATGGACCTGTGCGTAGGAATAGAGGAAATCGCCCACCCAGGCCATCGGCAGGTAGCAAAGGATGTCGTCGTCCTCGGCGAAGCCGTCGAAGGCGACGAGCACCCGTGCCGTTTGGATCATGGCTGCATGCGTCTGCGAGACGCCTTTGGGATTGCCGGTGGTTCCCGAGGTGTAGAGGATCACTGCAATATCGGATGGCCGGCCTTTTTCGATCTCGCCGGCGAAGAATTCGCGCCCGGCGACCTGCCGCCCGGTTTCTTGAAGGCCATCCAGGCTCATCAGCTCCGGATGCGTGTAATGGCGCAGCCCGCGCGGATCGTCGAAACAGATGCGCTTCAACCGCGGGCATTGCGGCAGGACTTCCAGCAACTTATCGACCTGCTCCTGGTCTTCGACGACGGCGAAGCCGACGTCTGCATCCTGGAGCACGAACACCATCTCGGCCGCGACGGCGTCCTGGTAGAGCGGCACCGGCACACCGCCCAGCGCCTGCGCGGCCATCATGGCCCAGTACAGGCGCGGCCGGTTGTCGCCGATTACCGCCAGGCGGTCGCCCCGCCTGAAGCCCTGCTCGGCCAGGCCGCAGGCGAGCGAGCGCACCTCGTCGGCCACCTGCGCCCAGCTCCAGGTCTGCCAGATGCCCAGGTCCTTTTCGCGGAATGCCGGCCTGTCGGGCCGCACCTTCGCCTGATGCAGCAACAGGCGCGGAAAAGTATCTGGCTGCTCCGTCACGGAGTCCCCCTCGGTCGCGTGCCGGCCGAAACGTCGCCGGCAGTCTCAGCCGGAGAATCTTACAGCAGATGGCGAGCCGGATTCGTCGCCGCAGCGACAGCTGCCCGCCCGTTGCGCATGAAGATTTCATGGAGATCGGATCACTTTGGACGGGTTTTCAATTACACTGGGGAAAATCGGATCACTCCCGTGTCCGGAGAACCCCTTGCACGCCGATCGGGGCCGCGGGACGGAGCGACACCGGGAAGTGCGCGCGGTGCGGTAACTCGTTTGGGGGGCAGCGCTTCATCCTGTGACGATCGCAAATGCACAAGATCTTGATCGTTGAGGATGTCGAAGTCGTTGCCGATCTGCAGATCCTCATGTTGATTCGTGCGGGGATCGCGTTTGAAGCGCGGCGGGTCGAGACGGCCGAGGATTTCACGCGGCAAATAGGACTCGCCGTCCCGGACGCGATCCTCTACAGCGCCTCCATGCCGCAGTTCAGCGGCTTCGTTGCATTGGCGAAGGCCCAAAGCCTGTGCCCCGATACGCCGTTCATTTTCGTCTCCGGAACGCACAGCAAAGAGGCCGCCGACGAAACGCGCAAGCGCGCGACGATCGATTGCGTTTTCACGACCAGCCTCGCGGGGCTTCCTTCGACGTTCGATCGCGCGATCAAGGAGGCCGAAGAACGCAAAAAGAGAAAGGCCCAGGAGTCCGCCATCGCGCGCCTGTCGCGCATGTACGCCGATCAGGCCCGCGAACTGGAGCAACTCAACGATCAACACGTCACCCTGCGCAAGCTGAGCCGCTATCTCAAGGCCGGCGTGACGCCGGCCGAAGTTTACTCGGCCATAGAGTGTTTCGGTCCTCAATTGTTCCAGGGCACGAACGGCAAGCTGTACCTCGTTCATCCTCCGGGCAAGCACCTGGAGTCGGTCGCCGCCTGGGGTGACAAGTCGCTCACCGGCCAGGTGTTCACGATCCAGGATTGCTGGGGACTGCGCCAGGCGCAACCCCACCGGGTACTGGACCCGCAGACCGAGCTGCTGTGCGGGCACGTCACGGCGGATTCGAATTCGGCGCAGCCGTATCTGTGCGTTCCGCTTTTCGCGGAGGGCGAGACGCTCGGGCTGCTGCACTTGCGGCGCACGAAGGAGGAATCGACTTCTTCGATCGAGTCCTGCTTGAACCTGGCGATGGCGGTGGCGGAAGAGACCGGTCTCGCGCTCGCCAACCTGAGGGCTCGCGACAACCTGCACGAGCAATCGATCCGCGACGCGCTCACCGGATTGTACAACCGCCGTTTTCTGGAGGAATTCCTCTTGCGCGAGCTGGCACGCGCGGACCGCAAGAAGCACCCCCTCTCCGTAATCACGATGGACATCGATCACTTCAAGCGCATCAACGACACCCTGGGCCATGGCGCCGGCGACATCGTTCTGCGGCGCGTGGGTCTCCTGTTGCAGGGGTTCGTTCGCCAGAGCGATATCGCGTGCCGCGTCGGCGGAGAGGAATTCTCCGTGCTCCTCCCGGAGGCGTCCATGCAGATCGCGACGCAGCGCGCGGAGGCGATTCGCAAGGCGGTACAGGAGCTGAAGCTCAAATACGAAGATCACACTCTGAGCGGTATCACCATCTCACTGGGGGTCGCGGCTTTTCCGGATCACGGCACGACTCCGGTCGCGCTCCTGCACGCTGCGGACCAGGCTCTGTACGACGCCAAGTACCGGGGCCGCGACAGAGTGGAGTCGGCGTGAACGGCGGCCGCCCCCCGCTGCTTGCTCGAGACTCTCCGCCCCCTGTCCCCTTAGAGTTTCCCGAATCTCGGCTATAATCGCCGCTCCACACGCCTGTAGCTCGGCTAGGCGAGGGGGGAGATTTTGCGGACACACTCCAACGTGCGTCCGCGCCGCCGAGCACCAGACCACGGGTTAGGTGGGTAATCGCGAATGTTCTATGGACATTCGCGCCGCCGAACGGGTATGCCGCGGACGGCATACCTTGGGTCAGTCGTGCCGAACCCGGATCCACAATTTGAAATCGAAGCGAACACCGAATCGCGAGAACGAGGACAGGCTGCAGACCCGCCCACTCGTAACGTGTCCCGTGAAACTCGCTGACGATCAACTGGAGAAAGATATGACCGCAAGAGCGCTGCTTTTCCCAATCGTCCTGATGCTGGTGTCCGGCTGTGCCGCCACGATTCACGGCACGGTGCAGCTCGTCGACAGCCGTCAGCAGCCGGTGCCCAACGAGAGCCCGAAGGGGGCCGTGGTCAACATGATCAATACGACCGCCGCGGTCGATCAGGCCTCGAGCTCCGCGACGGTGGACGAAAAAGGCGAATTCGAGTCGCCCAAGGACAGCATCAAGCCCGGCCTCTACAAGGTGGAGGCGAGCCGCATCGGCTACGAAACGCAGACCGAGACGGTCGAGATCGGCTCTGTCTTCGGCAAGAAGGTCGAGTTCAAGTTGCGCAAGATCGAGGAGGCCAAGCGGAAATCCGTCAAAGGCTCGGCCACCGACGAGGACAAGATCATCAACCCCGGCGAGGTCAATATCCAGCCGCCCGCGATGTGAGCGGACGTTATCCGCCGCTCCGCAGACCCCAGAACGTCACAACCGAGGGTATCACCATGGCCACAACCCACGCGCGTTTTCTTCCCATTCTCCTCGCGACCGCCTTGCTCGGCGCTTGCGGCCAGCGCCTCGACGTCGAGGTCAAGGCGCGCATCGACGGCCAGCCCGCGGCGCAGGCGAAGGTCGCTGTAGATCGCGAGCAGGTCGGCGTCACCGACGCCCAAGGCGTGTTTGCGCAGCAGCTGCGCAGGAAAGCCGGCAGCGAGGTCGAGGTGACGGTGAGCAAAGAGGCGCCCGGCTATCGCGTCGAACCCTGGAAAACGACTTTCCTCGTGAAGCTGCCCAAGGGGGATCAGATCGACACCTACCGCGTCGACGCCGATCTCAAGGCGATGCGCTACGTCACGCTGCGCGTGAACGAGAAGGGTACGCCGCTGCCCGAGGCCAAGGTGACGGTCGGCGGGAAGGAGGCGGGCGTCACCGATGCCAAGGGCGAGCTCGTGTACCTCTATCAGACGCAGCCGGCGAATGGAGCCGAGGTCAACGTCGCCAAGACCGGTTACAGCACCTACCGCGCGACGCGCCAGTTCGAGCCGGGACAGGTAGTCGAAGTCGCGCTCAACCGCCAGACCGTGGTGGCCATCAAGGCGCTGACCGACGAGTACGGGCGCACGAGCGGGGTGCCGGGCCTGAGCGTGAGCATAGACGGCAAGAGCGTCGGCAAGACCGACGCGCAGGGCAGCTACACGTACGACTACCGCGGCGAGCCGGGCAAGAAGACCGTCATCGCGCTCGCAGCGCCCGGGTATATTCCAGCGGCCTGGAGGACCACGGTCAAGCTCGAAGGTCCGGTCAACCTCCAGCGCTACTTCTACCCGACTACGCCCAAGCCGATCCGTATCGGCATCTACCGCGTCGTCGGCAACACGCCGGGCGCGGACCTGAAGGAGGTCGCAGCCCAGGCCGAGCAGGCGCTCGCGACGCAGCTCTTCAAGTTCCCGGCGTTCCGCGAAGTGCCGGCGGACAAACTGCAGGCCGAAATCAACCAGCGCAAGCTCAGCATCGACCGCATCACTACGAAGGGCTGGCAGGACACCCCGCTGCGCGCGACCGTGGACATGATCGCGCTCGGGAGCGTCGCCAAGGACGACGACGGCTACCTGGTCGAGGTCAAGTTCCACACCGCGAACGGCAAAATCATCTTGTCGGAGATCGCGCGCGCCCGCAGCGCCCGCGCAATCGACGGCGCGGTGCGCGACATCGCGAACAACGCCATCGAGCACTTTCCTCTGGAGGGCACGGTCGTCGGAGAGGAGAACGAGCGCTACCGAATCAACATCGGCAAGAGCTGGCGCATCGGCCGCGGCACAGAGTTTACCGTGACCACGCCGACCTTCGGTGAGGGCGGCAAGGTCGCGGGTTACCGCGAAACCGGCAGAATGGAGGTCAAGCGCGGCGAGGACACGAGCTCCCTTGCCGAGGTCGCAACGCTCAAAGAGGGCGCGAAGGTGCAGATCGGCGATCGCGTGGTGCGGCGCACCGGCCGCGAGGGCGACGAAGGCGATCAGCGCACCTACCTCCTGCTCACCGCAAAGGGCGGCGTCGGGACGGACGCCAACGCGCTTCCAGGCACCAGCGTCTACCTGAACGGCGAGTGGGCCGGCGCGACCGGGACGAACGGTCAGGCCGAGGTCCCCCTGCGGCTCGGCCGCAATTACACGCTCACTCTGTACCGCCACGGCTACCAGCAGCTCACCGACAAGATCAAAGTCGGCAAGAGCGGTGAAGCGCGCGAGTTCCTGCTCACGGCCAACAACGCCCTGTTCAGAATCGACTCCGAGCCGACAGGGGCATCCGTCACCATCGACGACGAGCAGGTCGGCAAGACGCCGATCGCCGGCGGCAAGCTGGTCACGCTCGGGTTTCACAGCGTGCGCCTGACCTACGGAGAGGACTACCGCGACTTCTTCCAGGTCATGGAGTTCACCCAGAAGGAGGAAGACCGCACCGGCGAGCGCCGCATCGTGCTGCAAAAGGATTTGCTCAAGATCGGCGAGCGCGCGCGCCAGAAAGGCGACGTCGATGGCGCCATCAAGGCCTATGCCTCCACCGGACGCGACCACCCGGACTACGCCGAGGCGCACCGGCGCCTGGGCGACATCTACCTCGACGACAAGGAGGACTACGATCGCGCGATCGCTGAGTTCTAGACCGTGTTGGCGCTCCCCGAGAACCAACAGCTGATCTACAAGCAGTTCGCGGTCACGTTCACCAACCTCGGCCATGCGTATTGCGAGAAAGGCAACCGCCTGGTGGACACCGATCGCGCCGCGGCGCCCACGTACTTCGCCAAGGCGATCAAGGCGCTGCAGACCGCCAAGCAGAACACGCGCTTCTTCCCGAGCGCGGAGTACGACGAAGCAGTGCACGACACCTACTACTACACGGCGCTCTCATACCACAAGCTGTATCTGATCACGAAGCAGCCCGCGGTGATGAACAGCGCGAGCCTCGCGTGGCGCGAGTACTTCGACTTCTTCCCGAAAAAGCTCGAGGGCAGTCCGGTCTTCGTGCAGGCGCGGGAGGGCGCGCGCCGGTACCGCGATCAGATCCAGGAACCCTGATCGTGCCGACCCGAATGTGATGCACCTCTGGTGCCCTGTGATGGCCCTGTTCGTCGCGATGGCATTGCCGGCGTTGCCTGCGGTCGCCGAAGAGCCGGTGGCCGCGAGCTCGGAGGAGCCTGCCGGGATCGACCCGGAGTTCGTGCGGCCGCTCGTTCCCGTCGCCCGCGGGCGCAACGACTCGAACCCGGTGTGGTCGCCCTCGGGCGACATGGTCGCGCTCGAACGCTCGCGCGGCGACAACAAGGAGATTGCGATCGTGCGCGCGAACGGCGACATCGTTCAGACCATTCGCCAGCAGTCTGCGGTCGCACCGGGACAGAGCCGGTTTTTTTTCCCGGAGGTCGTGGAGGAGACGAGCTATAACTCCGGCATCAGCTGGTCGCCGGAGGGCAAGCGGTTCGTGTTCATGAGCAACGGCGGCGAGGGTAACTACGACCTGTACCTGCGCGAGCCCGACAGCCGCATTACGCGTATCACGACTCACAAAGAGAAGGATGGGCACGCGAACTGGTCGCCGGCGCGCGACCAGATCGCGTTTATCTCGGGCCGCAGCGGAAAGGGCGACGTGTATCTGCTCGATCTCGCCACGAAGGCCACGACCCGGCTGACGCACGGAGAATTGCCCTATCTCTATCCGCAGTGGTCGCCGGACGGCAAGCGCCTCGCGGTCATCCGGGGCATCAACGAGAACCACGACATTTACATCCTCGAGCCGGGGCACGTTCCGCCCGTGCCGCCGAAGCCGGTCAGCACCTGGCGTTACGACGATCTGCGGCCGGTGTGGTCGCCGGACGGCAAGCGCCTCGCCTTCTATACCAATTACAACCCCGCCGACGACGCCAAGACATGGGCGATCGTGGTCGTTGCCGCGGACGGTTCCGACCCGACCGAGGGCGAGGGGCTGGCGGCGCGGGTGGTGGCCACCGACGTGATCCCGGACGTCGAGCGCGGACCGGCTTGGATGCCGGACAACCGCCGCATCGTGTACGTGCACAACGAGAGGCAGGCCTACAACCCGATCTACGTCGTCGACGTCGACAGCCGCACGAGCACGCTCGTGCGCACGGGGACCAAGATGAACCACGACGTCACCTGCTCCGTGAGCGGCGTTATCGCGTTTCGCGCCCAGGTCGACCAGTGGGACCAGGTGTACCTCGCCAAGCTCAAGGGATTGACGCCGTGACGCGCCGCGTTATCCGCCCTCGTCCGTTGCCCGCACGGTTGTTTGCCTCCTCGCTCGCGGTATCGCTCGCAGTGGCCCTGGTCGCGAGCGCGCCAGTACACAGCGCCGACGACCCGGTGGATGCGGCGATGAAGCTCTACGAGAAGCGCCGCTACGAGCAGGCGGCGCGCATGCTCGAAGACGCCCTTGCCCGCCCCGATGCCGAGCGCCGCGCGCAGGCGCAACTGGTGCTCGGCATGATTTACCTGCGCAACGCCGACCTGCACGAGGCGCTCGGCCGCACCGCCGCTACGGCGGAGCTGGATTATCTCGACAAGCTGCTCAAGACGCGCATCGAGGACCGCAGCCGCTACGCGCGGCTGCACCTCGCCGAGGCGCTGCTCGCGCGCGGAAACGCGGCCGAAGCGCGGCGCCACTTCGAGCAGGTCCGCGCCGACCCAGGCATCGAGAAGCGCTACCAGGCGATCGCCAGCGTCGGCCTGGGGAGCGTCTTGTGGGCGCAGCGCGACGCAAAGGGGGCGCGCGGCATGTGGGCCGTTACGGGCGGAGCGGCGGAGATCGCGCTGGCGCGAGCCGCGGCCCAAGGCGGCGCCCAGCTCGTGGACATGAAATCCCTGCGGCGTGTGGCCGATGACGCGAGCCTCGCGCCCGAGTTGTCGCCGCGCACGCGACGCTATCTCATCGAGATTTATTCGGCGGCCGGCGCGCCGGACAAGGCGCTCGCCGTGGCGCGCGCCACCGATTTGGGAAT